>OBZA01000008.1_pt1 | contig 196169 bp, 204 predicted proteins | sample 1476871 | NCBI WGS metagenome assembly OBZA01 (sample SAMEA2580227, study PRJEB22360) | human gut metagenome | biome: human gut; feature: human-associated habitat; material: faeces | place: Denmark | collected 2008/2010
GTCTTTAAAACTTGGCCCGAGTGGTATTAAAAAAACAACTGTTGGTAGCCGATACGGCAGCCGTCAAAACCACAAAGTTCAAGATCCCGGCAGCTCCTACGATTCCAATGCCGGAAAAGACCTGAACAAACGGGCTGGCCGTTGTTGTAATCTTATCCCAAGGGTAAACACTCATCACCGCAATCATCGACCCAACGTAAAACAACCCAATTCGAATCGGCAGACTGTTAATGGCTTTGGGCAGGTTTGATTCCGGATCATCGGTTTCACCGGCGGTCAGCCCCACCATTTCAATGCCGACAAAGGCAAAAACCACCATCTGAAATGACATTAAGAACCCGTGCGCCCCAGTTGGGAAAAAGCCACCGTGGTTAACCAACTGACTGAAAGAAGCGGTCGAGCCGTCAACGTTGGCGTGAAAAAGTGCTAAACCGAAGCCAACGACCACCAAGAGAATGATGGCCACGACTTTAATCATTGAAAACCAGGATTCCATTTCACCAAACAAGCCGACGTTGACCATATTGGCACCAAATAAACACAGCAAAATAATCAGAGGCGGAATCCATTGAGGCACGTTTGGAAACCAGTACTTAATATAGATTCCGGTCGCCGTCAGGTCTGCCATTGCCAAACTGATCCAGCAGAACCAGTAGGTCCAACCCGTCACAAATTCCCAGCGGTCTCCGAGGTAAATTTTAACAAAGTCCAAAAAAGAATGTTTGCTGGTATCCGACAATAGCAGTTCGCCGATTCCCCGCATCAGTAAAAAACAGAAAGCACCGACAATCAGGTACGATAAAATAATCGAGGGGCCAGAAGTATGAATCGCCGAACCGGACCCCAGAAACAGGCCGGTTCCGATGGCACCACCAATAGCGATCATCTGAATGTGACGACTTTTTAGTGAACGTGATAGTGCATTTTTCTGATCATGATTTTCCATAACTTCCTCCTTAGTTGTTTGAACAAAAAAAGCCCCCAGTACCAATTACAGTACCAGGGGCGTTAGTCAACGCGGTTCCACCCAAGTTCTACAATACAATATGTATTGCCTCTTATTGCAGATAAGGCTGCCGCCAGTAAGTATTTGCCATATCGGTGCCAACTTTCAGCAAGTGTTGGCTCTCTGTGAATATTAACAAGTATACGAGCCATATTTAAAATGTCAACCCCAAATTGTAAACACTTGTTCATCATTTGGGTACACCGACATTTTTATCCAGCTAATTAGTTGATTTTTCCCGCATTCCCGTGTATGTTTGACGTAATAAAAGTTGATTGGACTTTTACCCCAATCTGATTTATGGAGGCTATCAAAATGGATTCGCATACTGCTTTATTAATTATTGACTACACAAACGATTTTGTTGCTGATAAAGGTGCCTTAACCTGTGGTGCTCCCGGTCAAAAACTGGAACCGGCAATCATCAATTTAGCCGACCAATTCGTCCAAAATGGCGACTGGGTCATCTTACCAACTGATGTTCATAAACCAAACGACCCCTACCATCCTGAAACCAAGCTGTTTCCCCCTCACAATGTTAGAAATACCTGGGGAAGAGAATTTTACGGCAAGCTGGCTGACTGGTACCGGGATCATCAAAAAGACGATAAAGTTTACATGTACGACAAGACGCGTTATAGTGCGTTTGCCGGAACCGATTTGGATATCCGACTGAGAGAACGTCACGTCGATACGGTCCACCTGGTAGGCGTCTGCAGCGACATCTGTGTCTTGCATACAGCAGTCGATGCGTACAATCTTTCTTACAACATTGTCGTTCATAAGAGTGGCGTCGCAGGGCTGACCCCTGAAGGAAACGATTGGGCCTTAAATCATTTTGAACACGTTTTAGGTGCCAAAGTTGAGGACTAATCAGATTTGATTTTGCAAAAATCCGATTTTTAGTGTTTAATGTTCTTCAGTAGACAAAATATAGTTTCGAGTGAAGATGGTGTAAAGCAATGTTTTACTGCCATCTTCTTGGCGTTCTCTAATTATTTTGTACTAGGGAGGAACAACGATGGCTAATAAAGTATCCAGGTACAATAACGAGCAGTGGGAAACTGCCAAAGAAGCGGTTTTACAAGAATATGAAGATTACAAACAAACGCTTCGGGAGCAAGGAGTTGATTACACCATTAAAAATTCGCGGCAATTACTGATCTATCAAGATTTGGTCGCTGAATGGCAGCACAAATTGGGAACGGTTATTACCGACCTTGAAGACAACGTGTTTGCCCTGACCATTTTTGATGATCTCAAAAAACGAAAGGTCAGCTCGCTTCTTGCCCGCGGTTATGAGCACATTTCCAGCTGGCCTGATTTCAACCCAACCGCGTTGGCACTTTGGCTTGAGTTGGAAGAAGACGAAGCAATGGCATAAGGATATGCGAGGTGAGTTCAATGTCTCATTTTGATCTTTCAATGGTTGTCACGATCGCACTGGGATTGATTTTGATGGTCCTGACCGATAACCGACCATTTGCAATCACCTTGGCCACATTGGTGATACTCGTTACCATCATTTGGACCATCCAAAAAAAGGTAGCCGTTACTCAATCAAAAAATCATGATAAAACAAAGGGTGTTTAATGACGCCTTAATGAGGATTTATGGTGACTTTTCAAACGTCAAAGAGGCCTGTGACAAAACGTGATGCGTTTTGTCACAGGCCTCTTTTTTGCTCATTTGTCCTTCTTTTTATCAGTTTTCTTATTATTTTTGAGATATTCTTCACGGGTCTGAAGTTCCTTGACGTGAATTTTAATCTCGGTTGGCTTTAAATCCGTCATCTCAGTAATCGTCTGAGTTAATTTAGCGGTAATCTTTTTGAAGACGGTCGGAATCGACTTGCCATATTCCAAAACAGCATCCATCGATAATTTGACTTCTTTATCATCGTTATCTAAATCTACTTTAACCCCCATGGAAGGATCCGTTTCATCACTGAATTTATCGGTCACGGTATCGATAATGTTTCCTTCCAATGACAGCACCCCATCAACATCCCGAACTGTGTTTCCGGCAATTTTTGCCAATACATCATCATCATAAGTTAAAACCGTTGCTACGTTGGTGTTATTTTCTTGTGTCATCTCGATTTCCTCCATTTACAGGTTATTCAACCCGGTCATCGTTCACGTCATTGGCAATATCATCTTTTTTGCGGGAGCTTTGCTGTTCCCATTCTTTTTTGGTCAAAACATCATTGATATTTAAATTAATCTCAACCACATCCAACCCGGTGTAATTTTTGATGGCTTTTTGTGTTCGACTACAAATTTCGTCAAAGATTTGCCGGGCATCAGCACCATACTCAATTGTCGCTTCCATATCCAAAGCGACCTGTTTTTCACCAACTTCGGCATCAATCCCCTTGGTTGGATCGGTTGTTTTTGAAAAGCGGTCAGCTAATTCGCTCATCATCCCACCATCAAGCGACAGGACCCCATCGACACTTCGGCAAACTAATCCGGCGATTTTTTCAATCACTGAATTTTCAAACGTTAATTTTTTCGTTAATTCTGGTGCTTTCACAGTTGCGTCCATAATTTCCAACTCACTTTCTATTTAAACGTGTTGTTAATCATCACTTATCAGCTGACTAATGAGATTTTTAATCCCACCGAATTTCCAGATCACGGCACCAATCAACGCGCCAATGACCGTCAGCGCCAAGACAATTAGCATCCCGCTCAGGCCGGAAAAGACCCAAACGATTCCACAAATCATCCCGAAGATTGCACCGTACATGATTGCATTCATTGACTTTCCCTCCTATACGACCCGGGGTCTGCCGGCTTTTTGGCGCTTGGAAGCTGAGTCAAAGGGTTTCACTTTAACTTTGACCTTTTTGACGTCTACGTCCATCAAACGATGAACTTGATCAATCACAATGGTCTGAATATCTTCTCCAAGCTTTACCAGATCGTGGTTCAATTTGTCGACAGCCGTCACGTGGACAGTTGCGACCCGATTTTTCGTTCGTAATTTCAATTTGACAGTGACGTCATTGACGTTTCCCTGCTCCATGATGGCGTTTCGCAAGATCTTTTCAACTGCCGGCTTGGAAATGCTTAATTTACCATTTGGTGAATTAAACCGCAGTCGATCAGCCTTTCTTGGGGCAAATATCGCAATGGCGATGCCAACAATGCCAACCAGGGTGACGATCAGAGAAATCACGATCCCAAGCACCCAAATCCAAGTGGCTTGTGTTTGCACGCTTGGCAGCAGTACCCGGGAAACATGGTCAATCGGGATAACGATCCCCAGCAGCCACCCGGATTGAATCATTCCGACCAAACTAACCAGACATATGAGAAACTTCGTGAATCGATTCAATTTCAGACCTCCTTTCACAAAAGAGGTAATTTACTTGGCCATTCCACGAGTGACCATCGAAACAACCAGTACCAAGAGCACCGCCCCAACAATCGCAGGAAGAATTGCCATTCCCGCCAGTTGTGGCCCCCAGGAGCCAAAGATTGCTTCTCCCAGCCAGGCGCCAATTAAACCACCGACAATGTTTCCGATCCAGCCCATTGGCATGTCACGACTAACGATTGCGCCAGCAAGTGCCCCAATCAGCCCACCAATAATAAGTGTCCAAATTAAACTAAACATGATCATCATCCTTTCTGCACATAAATTTATAGAACTTATAGCTCTCTTGCTATGCTTTCATTCTACAATAACTACAAACTTATTGTGTGAATAAGATGTGAAGAATGTATGAAGATTTTCGCAAGCCCCTGATCATCGGTTTAAAGACAACAAAAAAAGCCATCCCCTAAGAGATTGGCTGTTGATACACTTTCAATTATCGACTTGAAACCCAGGCTAAGATACCCAATGCGATCGAGCTGACCAAAATCAACCCCAACATAACTAAATGAAACTTCTTATGCATCACCGCTAACGCCAAATATTCACGAATGACGGCGTTGGGCAAATAATAAAAGGGCGTTTTGGCTCCAATCCCGAAGGCATCAAGACCAGCCTTTCGGGCAAGTATTCCCGCCCGCAAAGTATGGTAATTGCTGGTCACAAAGACCACTTTTGGCTGGGAGTCATTAGAGACTTTAGAAATAAGCTGTTTTGAAAACTGCATATTTTGAGACGTGTTTACCGACTGATCTTCGACCAACGTATCCGCCTTTCTGGCACCGTGTTCCCAAGCATACTGCTGCATCGCAACGCCTTCGGGTATTTTTTCATCACTGCCCTGCCCACCGGAAAAAATGAGTTTGGCGTGCTTGTTTGCTTTATGAATCTGGTGATTATAAAAGGCGATTCCACGGTTGATCCGACTTCCCAACAGCCTGCCGACCTTATGGCCATCGACCAACCCTGCTCCTAACACAATGATAAAATCCTTATTGTTTCGAGGAAGATACAGCTGATAAATCAACATCGAAGATAAGGTCGTCCAAACAGTCAGCAGCACGTACAAAATGATCATCGTCAAAAAGCTGATAATAAATGTCTGAATCGGCAGCGGTGTTTGAATCGGGTTAAAGAAGATCAAAATATCAACTAAAACCACCCCGATTCCGGCAATCAAAGTCAATGAACTGCTGAGACTGTAACCTTCTCGCCGCCAGACAATAAAGGCGTTGACAAACAAAAAAATAAAACTCAATAGGAGTCCCAAAACGACCCCTAGTCCGGTCACAAATAAGGCAACGGCAATGACCAACGCGTAATATTTCTGATCAAACATGACAAATAATTGGACCAACAATGCTAATAAGGCAATTAAGGCCAAGTTGGCTAACCAGCCAATGACTGATGAATTGCGATTTTTAATTAAGTATGTAACTAATAAGATGGCTAAGGCGAAAAAAACAACCGCCGTCGCCGCTAACATGAGCATATCCAATCCCCCCCCAATCTAAGATCTTGCGAATGACAAAAGAAGGACCGAAAGTCGTCTTGACTGATCCGGTCCCCGAACTATTTCAGTTAGTTGTTACTTTGAAGCATACGTGGTATTTTGCATTTCTTCAGCCGCGAATACGCGAATAAACTGTAAAATTGCCTTGACCTTTTCATCACCGTATCGACTGATCCAACGATCAAATCTGGCAGTGATCAAATCGTTCACTTTTTTCTCGGTTTCTTTTCCGGTTGGTGTCAGGTGAAGATACAATCTTCTGCGATCACTTTCAGCCGGTTTTTGGTAAATATAATCGTGCTGTAATAAGACTTTGATTTGGCGAGAAATCGCGCTTCGCGTCACTCGCCGTTCACTTGCGATGTCCATTAGAGAAACATTATCCTGTTCTGCAATTGTATGAAGAATCAAATATTGCTCAAAGGATAGACCATACTTGGTTGCCGGCTCTGAAACGAAATTATCTAAGTATTTTAAAGATGACAAATAAACGTCAATTGCTTCTTTTAATAAATCTGCATTGGATTTACTCATAGCTTTCACCATTCCCCTTTAATTATTAAAACTTACATCACCTTGATTATATATTGTCGGCACTATTGTCGCAACTAAATGCACTAACCTTTAACATTTTAGTGAATTATGCTTTATACTGATTGTTATAACAACAAAATAATTGGGGGCAAATATGGATAACCAAGTCATTGCTTTAATTCATCAAGTTGAATTAAATATTTTCAAAATGTTTGCGTCGATTGCACGAAAATACCAAATCAATTATATTGCACTGGGAGGTACCATGCTGGGTTCTATTCGCCACCAGGGATTTATCCCTTGGGATGACGATATGGACGTCGGCATGTTACGTTCCGATTATGAACGTTTCTTAAAAATTGCGCCCGAAGCCTTAAAGTCCGAGCACTATTTTCTCCAGACCCCTTGGACGGACGAGAATTACGCTCTAAGCTATTCCAAGCTATTGGATAGGAATACCTTCATTGAAGAAAAGAACAACGTTAACAACGCACGTAAAGGCGTATTTTTGGATATCTTTCCACTGGATAAGATTCCGGACTCTTCTGCTCGTCAGCGCCGGCAAATCCTTGATATTAGAAGGCTTGACAGCCGAATCTATTTAAAGTTGCGTTATAATGTGATTGATAACCCAATGAGAAAATTTCAAAATCCGTTATCAGATGAACAGCTGGTCACTTCCGAGGACTTCAAGAAACAACGTGACGATATCATGACGATGTACAATGACAAGCCGGCCTTGATGAATGTCAAAAATTTGGCATCTCAGTATGGTTACGACAAGGAAATTCTCACCTTAGACCAATTAAGTGACGTGGTCGAGCTGCCCTTTGAAGATACGGTGATCCGAGTTCCCGCCGATTACGATGCCATTTTAACACGCATCTACGGTGATTACATGCAGCTGCCGCCAGAAAATGCCCGGACTGAAAAACACATTGTCAGGTTAATATTAAACAATCAGGAATTCGAACTATAACATGTTGCTTGAAATACAGTCTTATTTTTGTTAGGTTACATACGTTAAACAAAGTTAGGAATGAAGGTGTCTTTATGTTTAATCCAAATGAATCCCGTTTTGCCAGTTACAGTATCGTCTCCACCCTGCCCGATGAAGCTATCGACAACGTTTGGTACATCATCGACAATGATTTGCAGGGCGTCTTTCCGCTGTCGAATTTGATTACCTTTAACTTGGTCAATAACGATGGTCAACTTTCCTATGATTTCATTCAAGGAAATGAACTGGTCGCTACTTTTGACTCACCATACCCATATGACAACGACTATCCAAATTCTTTAGTCGTCTATGACAGTGGGGATCGACAAATTATTGCTACGCCATCAGAAATCAACTTATAATTTAGTTGTCTTTTATAAAAATGGGAGTGAGACAAAAGGCGTTTTGATCCCAGAATTTAAGCCCATCAATCGATTATTCCTGGTTTTGGAATGATTGATTGATGGGCTTAAATGGCCGGGATCAGCCGATTGCCAAGTAGGCTAAGCAGGCTTTCAGCCGGCCGTCGTCTCACGTTTCAGCTAGATAGTATAAAATCACCAAACAAGAGGCTGAGTCAAAAGTTGATACTTTTGTCCCAGCCTCATTGCTATTCCGTTGCTTGTTCACAAACCCAGACGTTTTGATCGTTGAGCTTGAATCGATACCAATGAGTTGTCCCTTTCCCGTGGGTCTTGTTGGCTTTCTTATTAACCTTAAACGTTTGGTTGAGGATACTTTGCGTTGACCCGGTCACCTTCGATAACGTCGACGTGTTATAAACGTGATTGCGCAGCGCATACTTGCCGCTCTTAATCGTGATTGACTCGTTGGAATCACTATATGTGACTGGATTGAAGCTCAAGGTCTTTGAGAAAACCCAATATTTTTGGGCATTGGCGGCCTTATTGAAACGAATCCGGTACCAAGTTGACTTCGACGGCGTCTTGACGCCCCGGGAGTCGACGTAAACCTTCTTGCCGGTATACGCCGGAAGAGACGCCCAACTGTAGCTATAAGTGCTGTATCCGGCACCCTTAACGTGATTGTATAAACGATAGTGGCTGAAGGTGGGAAGAAGCGTTGCGGTTTCGTTGCCTTGACCGCGATAATATTTAACAGCCGCCTGCTGGGAAGCAGAGTTGGCGTTCAGTGCCCCACTGGTGCCGGATGTTTGATTGGTAGTTGACGAGCTGGTCGAAGCTGAACTGTTGTCATAATAATGTTTAACCAGGGTATAAAAATCATTCATGGTATAAGCCTCACCAAAGTAGGTTTGCCCGGCCTTGGCGTAATAGCCGTCCGGATCGACATGGTCTGACCCACCCAGGTATTTGGCAACTGCTTTGTGTGACCAGACTGTCCCCTTGCCATCATTAACCGCGTTATTGAGTGGCAAATTATACTGGTGCAGCAACTCTGCCGTATAATTGGCCGCATTATTGACTTCTTTGGCGAACGCAGCCTTACTGTGAACTTCGACTTGTTCGAACTGTATGAACCGTCCGTTACCTGGAAATCCACAGCCCCACGCCAAATAGTTGGTGTCGGCAATGTTAATCACCCGGGACGCATCCACGTAAGAATGAACAAAGGCATTTTGATAATTGCGTTTCATGTAGGCAATTTCACCGTAAATCGTCGAACTGGGGTTGCCGGTTTCGTGCACAACGACGCCAGTGGGTGCCCCGGCCGTATAAGCGTTTTTCGGAAAGCCGCTCCAGATGGATTTGGTCACATTAGCCGGTGTCAGGTGTTGGTTGAAAATATATGAATTAACAGCCGAGTCGGCAGCCACACGCCCAGACTGGATCAGAAGCCCTGAAACGCTCAGGCCCACAGAGGCAATGACAATAACGGAAAATCTTCGAATGGATTTATGTAAGTTCAAAGCAATCCCCCCAATGCTGTACACTCATTTCGGTAACAGTATCTGTATCGTATCATATTCCACTATGTGTGAAAAGTTCGCAAACTCAATCGGCTCAAAATGAGAAAAATGGCAAAATAAAAAGTAGGCCGCTAAGCCTACTTTTAAGAACTGCTCCGGCTGGGTTCGAACCAGCGACCTCTTGATTAACAGTCAATTATTCTACCACTGAACTACGGAGCAAAAATATTCAATTACTAACGAGCACTATGATAATATATCATATTCATCGTTGGTTGACAACAAGAATGTATAAAAAAAGATTTTTTGCGCTTTGAGAATCCCGAAAGATCTCAACTGCTCCGGCTGGGTTCGAACCAGCGACCTCTTGATTAACAGTCAATTATTCTACCACTGAACTACGGAGCAAAAATATTTTCTTTAAAAACGACATATATATTTATATCATATCCACGGAAAATATGCAAACCAAAATTTCATTTAAATTTCATTAAGCCCCTAACTAATGTGATTTTCTTTCAGAATAATGTCAACTTCCTTCTGCATTTCAGGGGTTTTCCGCCATTCTTCAAAATGATCCATGTTTTCATCAGGCATGGTGTAATTCTCATTGACGTATTGCTCATATTTTGCGACGTGAGGTGAGTGCGGGATGTTTAGCTGTAATATCCTTACCTGCTTGATAAAACCTCTCTCAGCGGCTAATTCTGCCCTTCCGTTTTGAACCATGTTACTGATCTCGATGTACTTTGTGCCATCATTTCTGGTAATCTCTTCAATCAACGTTAAAACCTCATGACTTTTCAATGTTTTGCCTCCTTTGACATTGACCATCATATAATTATACATAAAAAAACTGGCGTTATAAAGACGTCAGCTTTTTAAGAGAGAAAGAGAATTGATTAGAAGGTATTTATTTAGTACCCGAACATAATATACTCAATATTGTAAGCGCTGTCAACTACATTTAAAAATAAATGAGATCTTTTGCGGTGACGCGCGATCTCATCTACTGAATTTCATAAATTTTATTCGGTCCCGGGTAAATGTAAGGTGTGTGATGGATGCACGATTGAAACCGGGTTATCAATGACGTGTTCGAGCGAGTGGCCCGAAACGTTAACCAAGCAGAAGAAAACTACCACGATCAAAACCGCCCAGGTTAACAGCTGGTTCCAAACTGACATTTTTTCACTGATCACAGAACCATAGAACCGTTTGTGGACCTTAGCCGGGATATCCTTTGCTTCTGGATTGGCAGCTTGTTCCTGTTCGGTAACCTTCTTTTGGTAATTTTGAATACTGAAGTTCTTTTGGATACTCTTTCGTTCCGACTCAAACTTATGCTTTTCTTTTTTACTGAGTTTTTTAAACCACTGAGTAAACTCACGGTATTGGCTGGTGACTTCTTTAGTATCACCGACCATTTTAAGTTCGCCATAGTTAATCCAAGCGACTCTGTCACAAAGCATTTCAATCTGCTTCAAAGAATGGCTGACAAAAATAATGGTCTTTCCTTCAGCTTTAAACTCGGTAATTTTGTCAACACACTTCTGGTAGAACGTATCATCACCAACCGATAACGCTTCGTCAATAATCAAGATATCCGGGTTGATATGCACGGCAATAGCAAATCCCAGCCGCGAACGCATCCCGCTTGAATAGCTCTTAACCGGTTGGTCAACGAAATCCCCAATGTCAGCAAATGCAATAATGTCGGGCATTAATTCGTCGATTTCTTCATTAGTCAGCCCCTGCATCAGTGACTTCAAGCGGATATTTTCCCGTCCGGTTAAATTACTTCTCAATCCGGCATGGATCGCCACGATTGAGGTTTCGCCACGAACATCAACGTACCCGGTCGTTTGGGGGATAATGCCGGAAATAATGTTTGAAATCGTTGACTTACCAGAGCCGTTAACCCCAATTAGGCCCATCGTTTCCCCCGGTTGAATGGTCAATGTAATACCCATCAGTGACCAAAAATGGGGAACTGGTTTTTTGGACAGCGAAAAAAAGGATCTCAGCTTTTCTGACTGCGTCTTAAAGAGTTCGTACTCCTTGGTAACATTTTCTACTTTTACTTTATAATCATTTTCCATTGTTTCTCTCCTAGTTTAAGAAACTCTAAATTCACGAGTAACATTATAACAAATATTGCAACAAAAAAAAGGGTTCACAAATAATCTTTGCGAACCCTTAAATAACTACTTCTCAACGATGTTTTGCAAAGGGAGGCTATTAAATTGGATAACCGGATCCCCCTGATTAATCTTGGTTGCACCCTTCGTGTTAAATACAAAGTTTGGAATAATTCGCTTGGGAATACTATTAATCTTTGATTGGGCATTTTCGGCCCGGACTTCAGCCTCTTGCTTCTTGTTACCTGCAAGTTGTTTGTCCAATGATGCATCAATCTTGGAGTTGATATCTCCCGAACTCACTGATCCGTCAAGCTTATTCAAATCATATTTGACGATGATGGCGTTCAGCTTGTTGCCGTACTCCATGTCGGTCGCATAGGTTAATGATAGAGCCATCGCGGCATCACTTGATGTTGGGGCGTTACTGGTCCAGGTTCCGGAATAATAATTCGAATCCGTTAACGTCCCATGGCGCAAAAGATACGCATTATCCTTGATTGAAGCTTCAATGGTTGGATACTTTTTAAAGGCGGCAGCAGTCATGTAATGTTTACCATTTGCCGTGTACTCACCGGTACTCATCGTCACGGATTGGCCATTATAACTGCCTTTAACGCCAAAGTAATTGTTGGCGTCCAACGATAACTCGGACCGGCCAAAATCGCTTTCAACGATTGCCTGAGCCATCATAACCGATGGATAAAGATGATTTTGTTTGCTAACCTTTACGACCGGGTCCTTTAAACGATTGATAAAGTCAGTTTCGACACTGGCGTTTGCTATATTTGCTTGCACAAAACAAAAGCCGATAACCGCAATCGCTGCAGCCAGGGCTTTCATCATGACGTGTACACATTGCTTAGTAATTCTAAAAACCTCCCAATCACCCTCATAATTGATGATTTTTTATTATGAAGGACGACTCGCTGTTAACTTATGAGAAAAACGATGCCGGAACCCAATACTTGGCCGAAGAACTCGGACTCGAAATTCGATACCAAATAGAGCCATCACTGACTTTATAACCCATCTTATCGACAGTAACCTTCGTTCCAACACTTAAATTAACTTGACTTAGTTTGTAGTGCTTCTGTAAATTGCCGGTTGCGTTGGCGTGATCATACAGATAAGTCGAGCTGGCGTTCTTGGATACCGACTTGACCGCCTTATGATTAACTACCGCGACCGATCCAGGATATGATACTACATCTGAGCCCTTAATCCAACCTTTAGTCTTGCCATCGGAAATTTTGTACCACAAAACTAATCCCTTGGATGACTTTTGTAAAGCGGTTTTGCTGACATTATAACCCTTATTGACGGCCGCTAAAGTTTTCACTTTTTTGACCGGCTTGGACAACAAGCTTGAGCCGACAATGTGATTATAAATATAACCATTTGACGTCTTACTTGGCGTCAAAGCCCCAGTTGCTGAACCGGAATAGGTTGTCGCAAATTGAAGTGCAGGTGCACTAACCCAGAACTTTTTGGCTTTGGCATTGCTGTAAAATCTCAGTCGATACCAGTTAGTTGAACTATTCGTCTTGACACCACGCATATCCAAATAAACTTGGACACGACTATTAACGCCCAGTTGTGACCAGGTATAACGTTTCTCACTATTAGCGGCGCCCTTCACATGATTATATACGTAATACTTCTTGTATTTCTTTGAAAGCGGCACTAAATCTTTTCCGGAAGCTTTATAGTATTTAACCTTCGCTAATTGCTTAACCGGGGTCACTGGTGTTTGAGTCTGAGTTGTTGAAGTGGCTGACGAACTCGACGAGCTGGTGGTTGAGGACGTTTGTGATGACGAGCTGCTGGACGTTGAACTGGAACTGGAAGACGAACCAGACGTCTCACCAAACACCTGATCCAAATTATAGGTTTGAATGACGGTAATCAAAGAAGCCCCATAATTGGGTGCGGTGGCGTATTTTCCCGTCAAAGCATTGGCAGCATCTTGATAAGTGGCCGCGTTTTCTTTCCATGAACCTGAGTAGTACTTAGAATCCCAACTCGTCCCGTTCCTAAGTGTCGATCCGTTATCGGCAAAAGAAGCGTAAGCGGTGGGATATTTTTTGAAATTCGCCGTCGTGTTAATCATTTGACCATTACTGTTGTATTCAACGGTTGGCATCGAAACGGAGGCACCATTATAGGCACCCTTAATACCAAAGAAATTATTAGCTTCTTGGGTCAATTGGCTTTGCCCCCAGCCACTTTCCAAGCCAGACTGGGCCATCATGACCGACCCATACAAATTGTATTTCGTTGCTGCTTTTGTCACATCACTTTTGTATTGACTGATGAAACTGCTTGCCGTTGAGGCATAAGCTTGTTGGTATGTACTTTGGGCAGAAAAGCTTGTGAATAAAATCCCCATCCCCGTAACAAGTAGCGCAGTTAATCCATGTTTAATTATTTTATTCAATGATCCACACCTCCGAATAAGCCACATCCCTATCATATTAGATAATGGATAAAAAATGAAGCCCTAAATAGAATAAATTCCACTAAAAGCTTTAAACTTTCTTAATATCTTTACTAACTCTTATAATATATCATCTTCGCGCTGAAAACAAAAAAAGACGACCAAATAAATTAAAAAATTTATTTAGTCGTCTTAAACCAAACGGTTATTAAGCAAACCTATTCAACTGTGACACTCTTAGCCAAATTTCGTGGCCGATCGACATCTAATCCCTTGTTCAAACTGGTGAAGTAAGCGATCAGTTGCGCTGGCACAACACTTAGGAGTGGCGTAATCAATTCATTAACATCTGGAATGACCAACGTATCGCCTTCTTGTGCAAGCCCGTTTCGAACAATTGTAAAGGTTGCAGCACCCCGGGACTCTGTTTCTTGAAGGTTGCTCCGGGTCAAGTTGGCAGTTCGTTTTTGCGTAATAATGCCAACAACCGGCGTGCCTTCTTCAATCAACGCAATGGTTCCATGTTTTAATTCTCCGGAAGCAAATCCTTCAGCTTGAACATAAGAAATTTCCTTTAACTTCAAAGCTGATTCCAGTGAAACCGTCTGATCAATGCCTCGACCAATGTAAAACGCCCGATTAGCCGGTACAAAATACTTTTTAGCGAGATCGTCAATGAGGTCTTTTTCATCGATAATCGCTTGCATCCCAGTCGCAACCAAGCCCAACTGCTGACGAATATCAAATTCTTCGGCAATGGTTTGCTCTTTGGCTTCTCCAAGTGCCTTGGCCAAAATTGCTTCCACCCCAATTTGGGCGGTATAAGCCTTGGTAGATGCAACGGAAATTTCAGGACCGGCATGAAGCAACATCGTGTACGTTGCTTCACGGAACAGGGTCGAGTTTTCAACGTTGGTAATGGTTAAACTCTCGTAGTTATTGGCGTTGACATTAACCAACACTTCTCGACTGTCAGCCGTTTCACCACTTTGTGACAAGAAGATGAAGAATGGTTTCTTGGACAACAGTGGATTATCATAGGCAAATTCAGAAGCAATGTGAACTTCAGTTGGAACGTGAGCTAATTTTTCAAATAATTTCTTTCCAACCAAACCGGCATGGTAGCTGGTACCGGCACCAACAATATACAAACGGTCGGCTTCCTTCATTGCGTTGATCAATTGAGAATCAACGTTGGGTTTGCCAGATTCTTCAGTATATAGTGAAGCCAACTTACGCATCACGTTTGGTTGTTCATCAATTTCTTTAAGCATGTAATATGGGTATGGGCCTTTGTCAGTTTCTTGAGCATCCATGTTAACGTGGAAGCTCTTACGCTCAACCTTGTTGCCGTCACGATCTTCAATGTCAACTGAGTCTGGCTTGATTGTGACAACTTCGCCATCATGCAATTCCAAGAAATCATGAGTCACATTCAACATCGCTAATGCGTCTGAGCAGACAACGTTACAGCCATCTCCAACCCCAATCAATAATGGGCTCTTGTTCTTGGCAACGTACAAGGTTTCAGGATCAGTACTATCCATCAGTAAAAATGCATATGATGAGCCTTCAAGCAAACTTAACGTCTTCAAGAATGCCTGCTTGGTAGTCATCCCTTCAGTCTGAACGAAGCGGTCAACCAATTGAACAACCACTTCCGTATCGGTCTGACTGGCGAAAGTTGTGTTGCTCAAATACTTCGCTTTGAGTTCTTTATAATTTTCAATCACACCATTGTGAACCAAGTAAAATCTGTGATCTTCAGAGTATTGGGGATGCGCGTTGGCAACACTCACAACACCGTGAGTTGCCCAACGGGTATGGCCAATTCCGACTGATCCGTGAACTTCAGGGCCAACAGCAGCTTCCAATTCTGAAATTCGTCCCTTGCGTTTAACGAGGTAATCATTGCCGTTCAAATCATTAACGTAAATGCCGGCTGAATCATAGCCACGATACTCCAACTTTTCAAGCCCTTCCAATAAAATTGAAACAGCATTATCATTTCCAGTTACTCCAACAATTCCACACATTTTAGTTTTCTCCTCAACGTTTTTTAAATTGGTATATACAGAATATTAACGTTTAATATTTTTATAACACGTATAATCTACCTAATTTCAAGATAAAAGTCAACAAAAGATGCTAAATGGTATAGGAAATCTTAAAAATTAATATACTACGAAACACCGACCCCATTTTCACGAAATAAAAAGGCACTGATGCAAGGCTTTCGCTTCGCTTACAGTACCCCATTGTTAAAATATCGTAAATGATGAAATTAATTTCAGACGATTTCACTTGTCATCGCCCAACCAATGAACCTTACTGACCCATTTCGTCTCGAACCACATCGGCAATTCGCTTCGTATACTCATCGACTAAATCCTGGGTTGGTGCTTCGGTCATCACTCTGAGGAGTGGTTCCGTCCCACTTGGTCGAACCAACACGCGGCCGTCACCGTGCATCTCTTCTTCGACCTGGGCAATCACTTCTTTGACCTTTTCATTGTCAAGACAATGCTTCTTATCGGTAACTTTAACATTGATTAATTTTTGCGGATATTTCTTAATTTCACCAGCTAATTCCGAGAGCTTTTTGCCTGTTGATTTCATCACAGACAATAACTGAAGGCTGGTTAACATCCCGTCACCGGTTGTATTGAAATCAAGGAAGATAATGTGACCGGACTGTTCACCGCCAAGGTTATAGCCGTCTTGATTCATCTTTTCAACCACGTAGCGGTCGCCAACCTGCGTTTTGACACTGGTCATGCCTTCTCGTTCCATGGCCTTGTACATGCCCATGTTGCTCATAACTGTGGTCACAATCGTGTTTTTCTTCAACCGGCCGCGTTCAGCCATATATTTACCACAGATATACATAATGGCATCCCCGTCGACTAATTTGCCGTTTTCATCGACTGCGATACAGCGATCACCATCACCATCAAAGGCAATTCCAGCTTGGACACCTTCGTCCAAAACAAATTGTTGGAGCTGTTCGGGATGAGTTGACCCCACGTGGTCATTGATGTTCAAGCCATCGGGATTGGTGGCCAACGTTTCAAATTCAATGCCCAAATCCGCGTACAGGGTGGTTACCAATTTGCTGGTTGATCCATTCGCCGCATCAACACAGACTTTCATCCCTGACAGATCTTCTGAGATGGTTTGTTCCAAGAAATGAATGTACTTTTGGCTGCCCTCAAGATAGTCACCGGAAACGCCCAGCCCTTCTGCAGCTGGTCTTGGCAAAATATCTTCTGACCGTTCCAAAATGCCTTCAATTTCTTCTTCGAGATCATCGGATAACTTGTAGCCATCCGCACCAAAGAATTTAATGCCATTATATTCCACTGGATTATGAGATGCGGTAATCATAACGCCCGCGTCAGCTTCCTGGTTTCTGACCAGATAAGCAACGCCTGGAGTGGTCACAATTCCCAAATTCAAAACTTCAATTCCAACAGACAGTAGGCCGGCAATTAATGCTTCTTCAAGCATCTGGCCAGAAATTCGAGTATCTCTGGCAACCAATACTTGGGGCTGCTTTCGTTCGGAATGGTGCGTTAACACATAACCACCCGCACGGCCGCATCGAAATGCAAGTTCTGGCGTAAGTTCCTTATTGGCAATTCCTCGGACACCATCAGTACCAAAATACTTCATCGTAAAAATTCCTCATTTCAATTAAATATAATTTTGGGCTTAATTGTTTCTTGTAATCTTAACCGTAATTTTTTCAGGATCAAAGCCCTTAACGTTGTTCAGCTTGGCATCCAAGACAACCCGTTTGGTGCTTGTCTTCTTGACGTCACTGGTATCGACTTCAACCTTAACGGAACTCAATTTGGACAATTCAACTTTCGTCCCAAATACTCGAACGCGTTTGGTGGCCGACGTCAACGTGAAGCTTTCATTGTCATCAGTCACGCCCTTTGGCTCAAGCTTGATCGGCAGTTCCTTACTATTGCCAGGTGTAATCGGCAGCGTCACATCAGCCGTTGCCGGTGTAATGACAACGTTGACCGTATTTTGTTTGGAATCAAGCGCCTCAATGATCGCCTGACTCGAAATCGACGACTTGGCGTTTTGCGGTACGTTCAGCTGCGCGACAACCGACTTAATCCGGTTAATCTGATCAGACGCACCGGTAATTTTGACGTTCTTAACGTCAGCATTCGCCTGCCCTGCTTGATAACCGGAAGCAATATTTCGTTTTGAATACTGAACGGTTAACGGATAAGTGACCGTTTCTCGCGGTTGAATATCAACCTTTATTGTAGCCGGTTCAAACCGATATCTCAAATCATTATTCAATCCGTCCTGCTGAATCCGAACGGTGTGCTCGCCAACCCCAAGCTTGGAGAGGTCAGCGTACGCCTTGAAATTCTGGGTGTTTGCCGTGGTGGTCACCAAAGCGGAAGGCCCGGTCAAATGAACTTTGACTTTCTCAGGATACCCGGTTACAAAGTATTTATTACTGTTAACCGTTAATGAAAGCGGCACAGAAAACGTCTGGGTCCGATCCGATGTCAAGGACGTTGAATTCGTGCTGCCACCAGACCGGTTATTAGTGGTACTGGATTGTGTGCTGCCGACGTACATAAATAATAGGATCGCAAAGAATAACGATAGTAAGCGGTACGCCCAATTTTTAAAGAGCCATTGTTTCATGATTACCGGCCCCCTTTAAAATGATTGTCAATAAAGTTCGATACAGCATTGATAAAGTTCTTGTGGGGCTGATCGTCTTCGTCAGTGAACAGTTGATTCTTGAAATACTTCAAGTAATCGTCGCGAGTCATTCCCCGTAACAACTCGTTGTTTTGGGTGATGGAGACTTCGCCGGTTTCTTCAGAAATAACCACCGTCATCGCATCAGTCAATTCCGAAATCCCAACCGCTGCCCGATGCCGAGTCCCAAGTTCTTTTGGAATCAGATTACTTTGAGACAATGGCAAGTATGCAGCAGCTGCCGCAACCCGGTTGTTCTTAATAATCACGGCCCCGTCATGGAGTGGCGTGTTGGGGATAAAAATGTTAATCAGCAGTTCTCCGCTAACGTCGGCGTCCAAATCAATCCCGGTTTCGATGTACTCTTCCAGCCCGGTGTTCATTTGAATGGTCATTAGCGCCCCAATTCGGCGTTTAGACATGTACTGAATCGCTTTATCCAGTGCTGTAATCATCTTTTGGGCATCTTCATTTTCCTTTTTACCCTTCACAAAAATCGATCCGCGACCAAGGTGCTCCAAGCCCCGCCGAATTTCCGGCTGGAAAATAACCACAAGGGCAATAACCCCCCAATTGATGACCTGATCCATGATCCAGGATAACGTGGAAAGCCCGGTGTAGGCGCTGATGATTTTAATGACCAGGATAAACACAATCCCCCGAAGTAACTGGACTGCTTTGGTGTCTCGGACAATCAAAAGCAGGTTATAAATAAGAAACCAAACCGCTAGAATATCGATAAGGCTTGTAAAATTATGTACCGTAAATATTTCTGACCAGTTCATTGCGCTCTCCCTTAATTAGTTTTCAAAAATTATTATATCATTCTCCCCACCTAAACATATAATCATTCTTCATTAACCACCATGTTTAAATAAATCATTAAAAATGTTCTTAAAGAAGAATTATTGATGGTATTTATCCGAAAAAAATAGTTTAATTATAGTGATAGGGGGAATGGTCGTGAGTCGAACAAATAAATGGATTGTCCGGGTGTGTTTTTTAGTCTGGATCACAATTCTATATTCATATCTAAAACAGCCCCCGTTCAACTTCTTGGTGCTGAATACGTTTTTGGCATATATCCCAATTGAGTTGAGCTTTCATATCGACAATTTCAAGCCTAAAAACATCATTATTTTCTGGCTGCTGGTGGTTGTCTGGCTGCTATTTTATCCAAACACCCCCTACCTATTAACGGACTTATTCCACTTGTCGTTACTGAATCCTTATGGCACCAATGGATTGCTCAGGTTGGACGACATTATGTGGCTCAAATTTACCTTGCTGCTAACTTCAACTATTTTTTCAACCTTGCTGGGACTTTGGGGACTCGATACGATTGCAAATGCCATTGCAGCCAGGCTCCACGCAAAGAACCTGGTATTTAAACACAGTATTGTCATCGTTTTAACCTTTTTGGCATCCGTCGGCATCTTTATCGGTCGTTTTTTACGAATTCACACGATCTATTTATTCCTCACACCTGAATTATTCATTCGACCGCTGATGAATATGTGGAGTCGACCGGCAATTATCTTCATTATTTTATTGACCGTTGTTCAATTGGTGTTCTACTACACCTTGAAACTCATTCAAAATTCGGGTAACCGACCCCACATTAACCAAAATGATGAATCAAATCAAAAATAAGGGCCTGTGACAAAACCAACGTTTTGCCGCCAGGCCTATTTTTTTATCCAAATTGATCACATCGAATGTTTAATTTGCTACATACAAGTTCCTGAATTCTGCAACGAAATCACTGGGTAATCCGAGTCCATCAGTCAAGTAATGATCAAATGTCCCAAATTGATTTAATAATACGTCTCGTGCGTGGGTCAAATAATCGGCATCGACCATCAAAGCGGTGTGGAGATTATCCAACTGCTGTTCGGTCATCTGATCCCGAAACTGATCTAACAGGGCTTGATTGGCCTTTGTTCGCAACTGATTGGTCAATAGATAATCCGCCATAATTTGTTGATTGTTGGCTCCGGCAATCTTCAAGATGATTGCGGCCGCAAATCCCGTTCGATCCTTTCCCGCAAAACAATGAAATAAAACCGGTTGGTGATCCTGCAACAACCCCAGCAAGAATTCACGATAACCCCGTTGGGCGGATTGGCTCAAGACAATTGATTCGTATGTTTTAAGCATGTTTTGCCGGACCTGATTTCCGCTTGTGATCATCGCCCCCAAGCTGGCACCATTCGCCGTCTTATCAGATAAAATATCCAAATGGATATAATCGGTTCCTGAAATGGTGGTGTCAGGAGCTTGTTGAACTTCATCCGTACTTCGAAAATCATAGATATCCCGAATCCGACAAGCCTCTTTCAAAAACGAAGACTGAACTTGATTTAATCCGGATATTGCGCCACTTCGGAAGAAAAATCTCGGTTTCAGCGTGCCTGTTGGAACCTGAATGCCGCCAATGTCTCTAAAATTGACTAATCCCTTGTCGTTCATTTGAAATCCCCCTATTGGTTTTGATAATCCATGATTAACACTGTTTCCGAGTAATTAATGTATTGTCTGAGGTGCGCTGCCATAGCCCAATCGATATTTCCTTGTTCCAACAGCACTTGGACACCCTCTCGTTCAGCCGCTAAGGCTTTAATCCGCAAGTTCTGATAGTTCATTGCCTGATCTTGAATTTGTTTTTGGGAGTGATCCTTTGCCAGTTCAATTTGATTTCGATAATGAACGATTAGATGATAAACAGATTGACTGTCAAACCGCTGGTTATCGATATCATCACGGGCAAAGTACGCCGATAACGCAGAAATTGCCGCCTTCGCTTCTTCACGTTGAATTAATGACAATTCATCAGAAATATCCTCATCGGTCTTTTGGCGAATAATCCAAAGGGCAATCCGGTTACGAAGCTTCACGAAGTTTCGAGCGGTTCCGTGGCCTAACTTGATCTTATGGCCAATTGATCGAATCATTTGATTTTCCAGTCGCTGTAACTTCGCGTTGGCAATCAAAAACGCCTGCCTGGATATTTTTTGGTCGTCAAACAATTGTTGAACGGCAGCCCGTTCGCCACGGAGTGCAACCCGTCGTAAGGCCAGTTCATCTGAAATGATTGAATCCATTTCCTTTTTGTCCTGAAGCTTCAATTCGAGTCGACGAATCAAAAACTGATAATCAAGGATTAAATCAAAGGCTTCTTTTTGATTGCTGGGCCGCCGTTCTTCTTCAATTCGCTGGACGGCTAATTTCATAATGTAGACCCGTGCTTCATCTTCAGAGATGTAATGGGTATCTTCGTCGGTGTCCGATGAATTCGGATTCAAATCATCGGAATCATCCGTCGCGTTTGCCCGGGTAAGCAACGGCGCCTTGTCCTCGGAAATCAGTGGGAGTGTGATGGTTGCAACTACCAGTGAAATGATAATCACGCCAGCGGCCACAAATAACGCTAAAGATCGGGATGGGAACGGACTGCCACCGTCAATGGTCATTGGAATTGACAGCACCCCGGCCATTGTAACGGCTCCACGGACGCCTGAAAGCCCGGCTAAAAGAGCTGCTTTAAACGTCGGCATCTGTTTAGTTTTCAAAGACTTGATTTTTCGTGACCGCAAACTGCTGACGGCTTGGTAAGTATAAATCCAAAAGACCCGAATTGCCAAGAGAATCAGCCAGGCCACAAATGAAATCCCTAAAGCCGCAAAGGTGTTAATCTTATTGTTTTGAATGACGTTGGTGGTTGCTAACGGCAATTCAATTCCCAAAATCAAAAAGACTATTCCATTCAGTGTATAAATGATAATATCCCAGGTTTTCTCACTGACCAGCTTGAGTTCGGGCTGGCTTCGATCCGGAGCAGTCCCGTAAAAGTGAAAAATAATCCCGGCTGCAACCACCGCAATAACCCCCGAAGCATGAAAGAATTCTTCAGTAACCAGATAAACCACAAATGGCGTGGTGACCTGCAAAACCGTACTAAAAATCACGTCGTTAATACCTTGCCGATACAGCCAATTTTCCATCATCAAAATCAGGGCAATGATCAAGATTCCACTCACAAACCCAACGATACTGATGTAAATAAAGTCAATGGCAGCCGATTTGATTGAAAACACCCCGGTGACTGTCGCGGCAACCGCGTATTTAAAGGCAATCAAACCGCTGGCGTCGTTGATCAGACTTTCACCACTAACGATGTGCAAGATTCCTTCCGGCAGCTTGGCACGCTTTGAAATTGATTGAACCGCCACCGGATCGGTCGGCGACAAAATTGCCGCCAGGGCAAAACTAACGGAGAACGGCATGGTTGGAATAATGAGATGAAATAAGAAACCACCCAAAATGGTCGTCAAAAAAACCAATACAATTGCATTGGCCAAAATGGGGCCCCGAAGCTTCCACAGTTCCCGCTTTGGAAACCGTCGTCCATCATTAAAAAGCAATGGGGCAATGAATAGCAGCAAAAACCAGTCAGTTTCAAGTGGGATAGTCACGCGCATCACTAACGCGGCACCCAGGCCCAAGACGACCTGAATCAAACTGACTGGAACAGCTGGAATAAAATGATCGACAACGTTGGAAAATACGACCAGCGTCATCAATAAAATAACGGCTTCGAGAATGTGCACTAATTACCAACTCCTAATCTTGCTTGGGGTCTTCACCAATAATTCGAACCTCGGTTTCGAGATGAACTTGAAATTGATCATAAACTGTTTTTTGAACGTGGGCAATCACGTTTAAATAATCGGTCGCCGTAGCGTGGTCAACGTTGACAATGAATCCGGCGTGTTTCATCGAAACTTGGGCCCCACCAATTTGAAAGCCCTGGAGGCCGGCATCATGAATTAATTTGCCCGCAAAATGGCCGGCCGGCCGCTTAAACACACTTCCGCATGAAGGAAGATCAAGTGGCTGCTTGGCCGCCCGTAATGCATTCAAATGGTCCATTTGTTTTTGAATCTTTTCGGCAATTCCAGTGGTTAAGGCAAAAGTTGCTGAGAGGACAATTTGGTGATGATCCTGAACACTGGAATGACGATAGCCAAAATCAAGTTGTTTGTGGTTCAGATGCAGAATGTGATTGTCAGGGGTTAAGACCTCTGCGCCAGTAACAACGTTTTCAATGTCGCCGCCGTATGCTCCAGCATTCATATATACCGCGCCACCGACACTTCCGGGAATTCCGGCAGCGAACTCCAAGCCGGTAAGTGAATTGGCCTGAGCAGCCTTGGTCACGTCAATCAAAGCCGCCCCGGATTCAGCGACCACCAAATTTTCGTGAGACGTGATTTTTTTGATTTTTGTTAAAATCATCGTTAGCCCGCGAATGCCACCATCTTTGACGATTAAATTGCTGGCATTTCCAATCACCGTTATCGGCAGGTGATTCTCATTGGCGTAATCCAAAAGCTGTTGGCATTCCTTGATGCTGCGTGGAAACGCTAAAATATCAGCCGGTCCGCCGGTTAAGGTATGCGTATATTTGGATAGCGGTTCATTCATTAAAATATCGATATCAGGGTAAACGTTTAAAATTGTTTTTGATTGCATCATGATTAAATTCCTCTGTTTCAAAGCATATAAATTAATTTTACCACGAAACACCCGATCCATGGGCGGAGATCACGGAATGCAATCAAGTTGCGTTTTAGAAGCGTTCTTTGTACAATGTGAATACATTGAGGTGAAAGATATGAACTTTGTTGCGATGGATTTTGAAACCGCAAATGCAAAAAGAGCCAGCGCCTGTTCCATTGCACTGGCAATTGTTAGAGATAATCAAGTTGCCCACGAATTTTATTCGCTCATCAACCCGGAAATGGAATTTAGCTGGCGAAACATTAATGTTCACGGGATTCACGAAAAAGATGTGGTTGACGCGCCGACTTTTCCGGAGGTTTGGGATCACATTGCACCGTTATTTACTGCAAACAAATTGGTGATTGCGCATAACGCAGCGTTTGACAACAGTGTCTTAAAGCGGACCCTGGAACGCTACGACGTCAATCCACCCCACTATCTCACATTGGACACACTGCGAACGTCCAAGCGGTTTTATCCGACGTTGGAAAATCATAAGCTCAATACACTTTGCGAGAAGCTCCACATTGAATTGGAGCATCATCACAATGCCTTAGACGACAGTGTTGCTTGTGCAAACATCTTGTTAACCGAACAGCAGCAATTTGGTAGTGAGGCTTTACGAGAATTCGTGAAGGCCATTTAACTACTTCAAAAAAGTCACTCATTAAGTTTCTTAGTCAAATTGATGGACTTTTCGTCGAATATAGCTAAAATAATAGGTTCAAACTGGAATTGAATCTGATTCCAGTTTGAGCCTATTTTGCAACTTAATGAACATCTAGTTTCATTTCAATAAGTTCGCGGTCATTTTGAGCCATCACTTTTGTCCGTTGAAAGCCAACTTTTTCGTATACGTGAATGGCCGGTCCGTTGTTTGAGAAGACCGTTAAGAACAGCTGGTCGAGCTGACTAAAGTCTTTGGCCCAGTCAATCGCCAACTCCATCAGATTTGTGCCAATCGAATATCCTTGAAAGCCCGCCAGAACAGCCAGGCCAACTTCGCCCCTGCTTTCGTCGACTTCATCGACAGTCACGATGCCAACCAACTCTGAATCATATTCCGCCACTGCCAGTAAATTCGTCCGGGTGTGGTTAATCATGTCAATCTGTTGTGCTTCCATAGGACCATTTAGATCACTTAAGTCTGAGTCCACTAAAAAAGTATCGGATTCGGTTTGTAAAGCCTTTAATAAGTCCAATACGGCCTGGCCGTCTGCTTTTTCCGCCAAGCGAAATTCGACTTCTTTTGCCAATCGACATCCCTACTTTCTATGATTGATCCGCCAACACTTCTCGAATCATCTTTTCAAATCGTTCACCCTTTGCTTCAAAGGTCAACGTTCGAACGTTATCACCTTTTGAATCATCCCGCCGGAAAATAATCCGCAGATACTGATTTGGTAATTCATCGGCCACAAATTTCGACCATTCAACCACATTGACCCCGTCACCGTTAAAATACTCCTCCAGGCCCAAATCATCAGCACCGCCTTCTTCCAGCCGATAAACATCCATGTGATACAACGGAATTCGGCCATCTTGATACTCACGAATAATGGTGAAGGTTGGACTCTTTATTGGGCGATCAATGCCGAGTCCCTTGGCAAGGCCTTTCGTAAAAGTCGTCTTGCCGGCCCCAAGATCGCCATCTAATAAGATCAAATCTCGTGGCTTCAGATATTGGGCCAGCTTTTGTCCAATGGCCATTGTCTGGTCTGCAGATTTAACCGTTACTGTATTGATCAACGAATCATTCCTTCCAATAAGAAAGGATTGCAGACAAATAAAATCATTTGCCACAACCCTCGCCGTTAGTTAATTTGATTATAATGCCTGTGCAGCTGTGATGATCGAAACTTTATAAACATCTTCTTCGTTACTGCCTCGAGACAAGTCAGAAACGGGTTTGTTTAAGCCTTGCAGAATTGGGCCAATCGCTTCAAAACCACCAAAGCGTTGGGCAATCTTGTAACCAATGTTTCCTGATTGCAATTCTGGGAAGACAAAGACGGTTGCGTGGCCAGCAACTTTCGAACCCGGTGCCTTGCGCTCACCAACTGAAGGAACAAACGCAGCATCAAATTGCATTTCACCATCAATTGCCATGTCGGGTGCCTGTTCTTGGGCTAATTTAGTTGCTTCTTGAACCTTGGTAACCATATCGCCCTTGGCGGATCCCTTAGTTGAGAAGCTTAAAAGGGCCACCTTTGGATCAATATCGAAGGTCTTGGCAACCTTACCACTTTCAACCGCAATTTCAGCTAATGCATTTGCATCCGGGTCCAAGTTAATGGCACAATCGGCAAACAGGTAACGCTCATCACCCTTTTGCATGATAAAGGCCCCACTAATTAACTTCACACCCGGCTTTGTCTTGATAATCTGAAGTGCGGGACGCACGGTGTCGCCGGTTGGATGGTTGGCACCTGATACCATTCCGTTAATTTTATTCATGTAGACTAAAGTCGTCCCAAAATAATTTGGATCTTTCAGCCATTCACGTGCTTGTGCTTCATCAGTCTTGCCTTTTCGTCTTTCAACAATTGCAGCAACCATTTCATCAATCTGGTCAGCAGGCTGATTAAGGTAGTCAATAATTTCAACATCACTTAAATCAATGTCGGCATCCTTGGCAACTTTTTCAACTGTATCGGTTGCCCCAAGAATGACCGGGTTAACCAAACCATCTTTGGCTAATCGGCTTGCGGCACCCAGAATTCGAACGTCGTCTCCTTCAGGGAACACAATGCTGATATTTTTACCACTAATTTTTTGCTTGAGACTTTCAAATAAATCCATGACAAATCCTCCAATTCTAAAAATCACAACTACGATGTTTGAGAAACCTTTTCAGGCAACTGCCAGTTAATCGGCGTTTCACCCATTGCTTCCAAGGCTTCGTTTGTCTTGGAAAAAGGCTTGGAACCGAAGAATCCCCGATTAGCTGATAAGGGACTCGGGTGAGCGGATTGCAGGACCACATTGGTCGAAGTGTCGATCAACGCAATCTTATCTCTGGCCGCTCGTCCCCACAAGATGAAAACAACCGGCTTTTCACGCGCCGACAGCTTTGAAATCGCAGCGTCGGTTAGTTGTTCCCAACCTTTGCCCTTATGAGAAAAAGCCTGTCCGTTACGGACTGTCAGCACCGAGTTCAACAAAAGAACCCCCTGCTTCGCCCAGCTTCGAAGATCACCATGTGAAACGGGCTTAATTCCCAAGTCGGACTGAAGCTCCTTATAGATGTTTTGAAGCGATGGTGGGATTCTGACACCTGGCATAACTGAAAAGCTTAACCCTTGGGCTTGGTTTGGTTCGTGATAGGGATCCTGTCCCAAAATCACGACTTTGACTTGGCTAAAGGGCGTTAACTGAAACGCCTCAAAAATATGATTCATATCAGGATGGATAAACTGTGTTTTGTATTCTGATATCAAAAATTGGCGTAACTGCTGATAGTAAGTTTTTTCAAATTCGGGCTCTAAAACGTCCCACCAATCATTTTTTATAAACGGTTTCATTCGCAACACCTCACGTTTTATTCTACCATACCCATTTTAAAATAACACCAGAGTAAATAATTTCAGAACGTGTTAAAATGAAAATAATACAAGTAAAGGAAATGCGTTTATGAGTCGAAAATTACAGTTAAACTTAACTGAACTGGATCATACCCGGTCATCAAAAGTGACCGATCAATATCGGGACACCAAGTATTTAATTGTCGGAAAGTGGGGACTCATTTCCGATACTTTTTCCATCTATTCAATTACCGGCGAGCTACTTGTATCCGTTCGACAACAATCAATGGGCATGACGCCGAAGTTTGATTTGTATTATCTGGACCAGTTTGTTGGGACCTCAGTCATTCATTTTACGATGCACTACACGACCATTTTTATTAATGGGATTAACTGGCTGATTACGGGAAATCAAGACAAACAATCGTACAGGATTATCCGCGGCCGGACGCATATTGCCACTATCAAGTCATACAGTCAATCTGACCAGGTTATCCGAATCATGTCAGTTGACAACATCGACCACGAACCGCTGGTGTTGGCCATTGCGGCCTTGCTTAACCATCCCTCTCTCGTCCATGCTTCCAGACTGAAATTAGGCGTTTTGGAAAAGATTTCAAATCCCAAGCTCGAAAGTGAAAACATCCAAACCCTTCATAACAAATGAAAATAAGCGTTGAAAGCAAGCCATCTCTGGTTGCTTCAACGCTTTTTGTTTACTCATATTCAGCTTAGTAATGTTTCATGACCCGATCAATCTGACGCTTCTGGTCACGGCGCTTGATCGTTTCTCGCTTATCAAATTCCCGTTTACCTTTGGCCACACCAATTAACACTTTGGCGAAACCATTTTTTAGATAAACTTTCAAGGGAACAATTGTGATCCCCTTATCCTTTGTCGCTTCAGCAAGGCGATGAATTTGCTTTTTGTGAAGCAGCAGCTTCCGGTTTCGAAGTGGGTCATGGTTAAATTGATTGCCCTGGGCGTACTCACTAATATGAACGTTCATCATATAAGCTTCGCCGTTTCGAATCTGAACGAACCCGTCCTTCAAATTAATTCGCCGATCACGAATTGATTTGATTTCGGTTCCGGTCAAAACAATCCCGGCTTCGACTGTTTCCAAAATGGAATAGTCATGGCGGGCTTTTTTATTTTGGGCCATCAAATTGTCATTGTTATGCTGTTTTTTCCCTTTGGCCATTCGACCACCTCGTTTACATCTTAATGCTTATTGTGATTCTGGTGCCCATTATTGCCGCGTGAATGACTATTATTTCTGCCACGGTTGTTATTGTTTGAATGATTTGAGTGGTTGTTCCCATGACGATCATTGTTGCGATGGTCATTACTGTGGTATGTCCGCTTTGGCAACATGTTGCTCTGTGGTGTCTTTTCGGGATCCACAATATCAAAATCAACGGCACTTTGCTTAACATCAACGTTGACAACCTTGACTCTAATCGGCTGGCCCATCTTGTAGGTCCGGCGAGTATTTCTGCCGACCAAGGCCATAAACTGCTCAACGTATTGGTAATAGTCGTCGTTCATTCGGCTAATGTGGACCAAGCCCTCGACGGTGTTGGGTAATTCAATAAACAACCCAAATTTCATAACTGAACTGACGACCCCGTCAAACTCCTCGCCAAGGTGGTCGTTCATATATTCGGCCTTCTTCATTGCGTCAGTATCCCGTTCAGCGTCAACGGCCCGTCGTTCGTATTCGGAAGTCGTGGTGGCGATTTCGTCCAAGACATTTGCGTAACGCTTCTTGGTTTCATCGTTAATGCCGTTATCTTCATAGTAGTGAATCAAACGGTGGACCATCGTGTCCGGATAACGACGAATTGGTGATGTAAAGTGGGTATAAAATGGTGCAGCTAAGCCGAAGTGACCAAGAGATTGGTCAGCGTAACGAGCTTGTTTTAAGCTCCGCAACAGCATGACCGAAACCATCATTTCTTCAGGCTTGCCGGCAACTTTTTTCAAAACGTTTTGTAACGTCTTGGGGGTGACGTGTTCAGGATCACCCTTAACGTTGATTCCAAATGCTGTCAACGTTTCAAAGAAGCTTCTAATTCGGTCGGCATCAGGCGTTTCATGGACCCGGTAAATAAACGGTACGTGGCTTTCGTAATAGTACTTGGCAACTGTTTCGTTGGCTGCCAGCATAAACGACTCAATCATCCGTTCAGCAGTTCCACGAACCCGGAGCTTAATGTCGATTGGATGTCCCTTTTCGTCAACAATGATTTCAGCTTCGTTGTCGTCAAAATCAATGGCACCCCGCGATTTACGGTGTTTGTACAAAATCTTGTGAAGCTCACCCATCGTTTCAAACATTGGTACCAATCGCTTGTATCGATCGATTGTTTTTTCATCGTGAGATTCCAAAATATTATTAACCGCCGTATAAGTCATTCGGGCAGTTGACCGCATCAAACTTGGATGAATCCGGTGTTTGATGATATTGCCGGACTGATCGATTTCCATCTCACAGCTCATACAAAGACGGAGTTGACCCTCATTTAGGGAACAAATTCCGTTCGATAAACGACGTGGCAGCATTGGAATAACCCGGTCGGTTAAATAAACCGATGTCCCACGACGGAAGGCTTCCTTATCAATGGCGCTTCCCGGCTTAACGTAATGGCTCACGTCAGCGATATGAACACCTAAATGATAATTGCCGTTTGGCAGTTTCCAAGCGGTAACCGCATCATCCAAATCTTTAGATGATTCCCCATCAATAGTAACCAAGTCCTGGTCGGTAATATCTTCTCGACCGACTTTTTCTTCTTCGGTCACGTGATCTGGAATTGCGTCGGCTGCTTGAATAACATCCTCAGGAAATTCTGCTGGAATGTCATGGGCGTACACAATTTGTAAAATGTCGATTCCGGGATCATCAACCGAACCGATCACTTCGTCGGCAATCCCCACCATGTATTCGGGATGCTTGGCATCCGGATACTCGGTAATTTGGGCAGTAATCACTTCGCCCGGTGTTGGCTTTAGACCAACATCGTTGATATAAAACTTGTATTTGGCAATCTTTTTGTCGTTTAACGTCAATTGGCCAATATAGCCCTTATCGTCGTCGCTTACTTGAAACGGTCCCACAACACGGGTATATTTATGTTCCGCGATGCCAACCACTTTACCTTCTGGGCCGCGGTCCGAACCTGGTTGGGCCGGCCGGACAATTTCCATTTCAACCGTATCACCATTTAAGGCGTTCATGGTATTGTCAGGCGCAATATAAGCGTCCGGAGCGGTTTCATCATACGCGACGAAACCAAATCCTTTATCATTGGCATGGAAGGTTCCGGTTAACTTTTGTTTATCAGGATTCATCTGAAATTTCCCTTCATCAGTCACAACTGCGATCCCATCACGCTCAAGGGCAGCCAACTCTTGGACAATCAATTTGAATGCGGCTGATCCGTGGGTACGTAAAACATCGGCAATCTTTTCGACAGTAAATACGTTATCCGGATAAGTCCGCAGAACGTTTTCTATTTGAATTTTTAAATCATTATCTTGCAATCTATATTCCTCGTATTATTCATAAAGTTTTGTTAGAAATTCTGTTAAGTCCGATTCGAGTTGCTTATGGGCGCTGTTGACAGTAATCATATGACTGGCATTGGGGTATTCATGATAACTGACTTGGCTGTTGATTAACCCGTCTCGAAGCGATTTGGCACTCTGTGGATTCACGATTTCATCGCTCAATCCCTGACCAATAAAGTAAGGTTGATGAATTTTGGGCAAATCCTCGGCAACGCCAACCGTGAAGTCGGCAATTTTTCCAAGTAATTGATCAATATTATCATCCAACCATTTTAACTTTGAATTCATAATGGCTTCATTGGTTTGAAAGCGCACAAAGTTAGCCTTGGCCATTTGCATGAAGGTGTTGTGGACGCTAAATTGCCGTTTGCGGACAATTGGGGAGCCTAATGAACCGCCACCAACCAGTTGCGAATCGTTTTCCAGGGCCTTCGCCGCAAAAATGCCGCCAAGTGAAATCCCAAAAATACTGATTTGGCGATATCCCCGGTCTCGCACAAATTGAATTGCGGCCTGAGCGTCCTGCCACCATCGTTCAGGTGTTCCTTGGAGCAAAATGTCAGTGAAGTCTGCAGTCCCATGTCCGGTAAACATCGGCGCATAGACTGTGTAGTTCTGACGTTCCAAATACCTTGCCAACATTCGAACGTCCACCGGACCGCTCGCAAACGCGTGCAGCAAAATCACTGCTTGAGGGCCGTGTTCGAAATAAAAAGATTTTACTGGGACTTGCATCGCACTCATCCTTTCATGTCACCTCTTCAATTATAATAAAAATCCTCCTGCATTTAAACAGGAGGATTGAATACTAATGAGATGATATCCAAACTAATGCAAGTGCTAAGAGAAAGAAAATTATCCCTAAAACAAGTGTCGTTTTTTGCATGAATGCTTCAAAGCCACGTGGCTTCTGCTTGGCAAACAAGTCATCGGCCCCACCAGTTAAGGCAGACATGGCGTCATTAGTCTTTGATGGTTGCATTAATACTGCGATTGTAATTAACACACAGTCGATCAGCAATAATGTTAACAAAAAATTGTACACGTTGATAGCCTCCTACCGTTCAATCGGCTTAATACTACTCTTACTAAACTAACACATTATAGCAGAATTCGCTACCTTTTGTAATTAAGTTTCGTTTGTTAATGCAATAATTTTTTGTGTAATTGCATGCTGATTCTTGGTTGAAACGTTGATAAAAAGCGTATCGCCCCAGCGGACCAGCGTATCACCTGCCGGAATGATTTCAACGCCATTTCGTTCAATCTTTGTGAGCAGGGACCCGGTTGGCCACTCGATCTGGCGAACTTTTTTGCCATCCATATCAGATCCGGCGTACACACTGACCATAATTTGAACGGATCGGCCAAGATTTAACTGGCTTTGAACCTTCAGTAACTGCTGAAGCATTGAATAATAGACTGGCTTGCCGTTGAGCAGGTCTATAACGGCGTATGCGACCAATGAGACCACCGCGAGTCCCAGGAGATGAGTCAGGGTCCCAACCATCTCAGTGATGAGGAGAATGGCTGTGAACGGGGCCTTACTAATTGCGGCAAAGTACCCCGCCATCCCCATAATGATGAAGCTTGAAAAATAAAATGGATTCATCCAACCTAGATTAATGGCAATACTGCCGACAATCGCCCCAATCAAACCGCCGAGACATAAAATGGGCAAAAAAATGCCACCCGGTAAGCCACTGCCATAAGAAATCATTGAAAATACGAAACGAATTAATAAGTAGCCGCACAAGACGAGCGTCGGATAACCGGCAGCACTTAAATGTAAAATAATGTCACTGCCACCGCCTAAAAGCCGCGGAAAAAGGGCCCCCAGGGGAATCACCAAAATCAACGGAATTATCCCGTTAAAGTACCACGGAAGCTTGGTGTGCCGGTACCATTTGCCCATACTTAAGATGACCATTTGATATATTCGGCCCAAAACGCCTAAAACAATCCCTAATAAGACAACCCAAAGAAAGTATTTAAGTGGCAATGGCGTGCTCTTCATATAAAGAACAGGCTTCAGACCGAAAACGTAGGTCGCAACCATGTCTGACGTGATTGCCGAGGTCAAGGAAACAATCCAAATATTCGTTGAAAAATTATGATAAATCTCTTCCAGTACAAATAGCGTGCTGGCAATTGGTGCGTTAAAAGCCGCGCTTAAGCCGGCGGCCGCACCACTTGAGATCAGTACCTGACGGTCAAACCCAATTTGTTTGGTAAAGTGGGCAACCCCTTGTCCCAGCGTTGATCCCAGTTGAATAGACGGCCCTTCACGCCCAAGGTAAAGCCCGCTGCCAATCGCTAAAATGCCGCCAACAAATTTGCGCCATAAAATCGACCACCAATTATAATCAACCTCTCCCAGTAATTGTCCCTCAACTTGGGGGATGCCAGATCCTTTGATATCCGGTTGCTGTTTCAAAAACCAGCCGACTAAAAGACCGATGACGATATTAATGCCAATCGCCAAAACCAGGAGCGAAAGATGTGCTGCTGCATTAACGTATAAATAACGCATCAGCCCCATCATATGTCCAATGGCCCAGCGAAATAGCGACACCGCGGAACCGGCCAATATACCAACCAAAATCCCATTGAAAATTGTTTTTATTTGAGATAGCTTGTAACTTCCTCTAACCTGCACGTCGATCATCCTTTAATTATTTCTGATATCAATCATATCATAATCAAATGAATCGTTTGAAACCTTTTTTCATCGCCATCACCAATAAAATCCCCACCCCAGCTAAAATACTTAGGATTGATTTTGACTCGCCAGTTTGAGGCAGCTTCTCATCCCCACTGGCAGTTTGCTTGTCTTTCAGGTCCGGCTGGTCATCATCGTGCACGACCGCAGCGTGATGACGGGCGTTTTTAAGCTTGTCAGCAGTTTTTGACTTTAGTTTGGCCTTATTATCAACCGCCTTGTTCGTTGTGGTGGCTGCATGTTGTTCGCCTTTCGTCGGTACTTCAACTGATTGACGGGAAATCGTTTCAGGAAGCTTTGTATAAACCATTTCGACATCATTGGGTACCAAGTTATCTGCCTTGAGCACTTTATCCGCCTGCTTGGCCTGATATCCTGGGAAATGACGGGCGGCAAACGATTGACTTGTCCCAAAGTCGAGTTCCACCTGATTCTTCGACAGAACATGGCCGTTCTCATCAACATTGATAATGTTAAACTTGACCTTTTTAGCAGCGTAGTGCAGTGTCAACACTTTGGATTGGTCATCGAAATCAGTTGATACCCAATCATAACCATAGTATTCGATGTTTTTGTTGCGGAATTTAACCGCTTCATCGTTCGATAGTTTGAGCGTCTTGTTAAATAATTGATTGCCATGAGTGTCCAATCCACGAAGCTGATAAGTCAAAATGTCGTTTTTGGCAACTTCTTTTACTTTTGAGGCTTGGTCTTCGGTTGGCTCCTTGGTTTTATTGATAGCTTCTGTCAGCTTTTTGTCGTCGACTTTTGAAGTCTTAACGGTTGTTTCGCCAACTTTGGGGCTTGCTGGAACCCCCGCTTTGGCTTCACCAACTGTTTTTGGGCTTTCAGAGCCATCCTTAGCGTTTGAGTTTCCCGAACTTGCTGGAAATTCAGTTTGATGTTGCCCCTCTTTAACCGTTTGTGTTTCCTTGTTATCTGGTTGCCCCGTTTCGACCGATTTTGGCTTAGCAGCCTCACGTTCAGCCGTTGTTTTTGTTTGAACAGCCGGATTAACAATTGTCGTTGTAATTGGGTTTGTGGTGTTTTGAGTCCTGGCTTCTTTGGTGGTTTTACTTAAACCAACCGATTTTTCTGAGCTGGTAGTAACCACTTGTTGTTCTGGAACCGTTGGCTTCTCTTTGAGCGTGGTTGGCGCCGTTGCTTCCACCTTAGGATCAATTACCGTTGGCTTGTCAGGAGATGATACCTGCTCTTTGGTTTCAAGCTGAGGTGCAACCGGCATTTGTGGTGTAACAGAAACTTCCGGCGCAGTTGACTTTTCCGGTTCAATCAATTTGGGTGTAGCTGGGTCCGGACTCACAGCCACCGGCTGGGCTTTAGTGGTTAGGGTCGTTTTCTTTGCGGACTGCCGCTCAGCTGCGGGGGCTTCGGGAATTGATTTAATCTCGGGAGCTAAGGTTGTTGGCTTTAAACTACTAGATTCATTTTTCTCGCTTGTAGGTTGAATAACCTTAACGACATTATTTGGGGCAACTTCCTGTGTAACTGAATTCAAGGCCTTATAAATCAAATTGATATCAAAATTTGTCGAGAGTATCTCTCCGCTTATCAATTTAGGATCGACCAGTTCATAATGAGAGACATCTGCTTGAGCCGGGGATACATAATATTTTCCATGGATAGTGGCTTTTCCAACGACTAAATCGTCTAATATCTTTTCCCCACTCTCATCAAAATGCTTAATTGTGACCGTTGCGGGAAGCGCGTTATAAGCTACATGGATATTATTTAAAGATCCTTTTTTTGAGGAAACAATCGTTTTATCAGGCGTGTAATCAGGTTCATTATCCGGAACAATGATGTTGCCGTTTGAATCAATTGGCAATCTTGTAGGAACCGTTTTTACAATACTTCTTTTCCCCAAAAGATTTTTGACATAAAATTCCTTCACCACTTCAACCGACTTATTTTCGGCGGGGTTCGCGGATACGGCAGCTGTTACTTCTGCCCTCGCCACCTGCTCACTCACCAAAGGCGCCGAAAATCCCAGGACCCCCATCGAAACTGACAATACAATTGCTTTCTTCATAATAAAAACCTCCTAAAAATTTGCAGTCTAATAGTTAAATACGCAAATGGGAGGAATTTTATGTATAAAAAAAGCCGCAAACGCGACTTTTTTGTTATTACTTGTTTAAGATGTCTTGACGTGCTTGTTCTGTCAAGTTGTAGAATGAGTGAATTCCTTTGTAATCGGCAACGTCACCGAGTTGGTCTTCAATTCTCATCAATTGGTTGTACTTAGCGATACGTTCGCCACGGCTCATTGAACCAGTCTTGATCTGACCGGCATTCAAACCGACAACCAAGTCAGCAATCGTTGTGTCTTCAGTTTCACCTGAACGGTGTGAAATGATAGCAGTGTAACCTGCTTCTTTAGCCATTTCAACAGCTTCGACAGTTTCAGTCAAAGTACCGATTTGGTTCAACTTGATTAAGATTGAGTTGGCAACGCCCATCTTGATACCTTTCTTAAGGTAATCAGTGTTGGTAACAAACAAATCATCACCAACGATTTGAACTTTCTTGCCAAGACGTTGAGTAGCCATTTGCCAATCTTCCCATTCGTTTTCATCGAGTGGGTCTTCGATTGAAATAACTGGGTACTTGTCAACAATGCCTTCAAGCAATGAAACAAATTCGTCAGCAGTGTATGACTTTCCGTCACCCTTCAAGTCGTACTTCTTAGTTTCAGTGTTGTAGAATTCAGATGCGGCACAGTCAAAGGCAATGGCAATGTCTTTACCTGGCTTGTAGCCGGCACGTTGGATAGCTTCAACAAGGATTTCAAATGGTTCCTCGTTGTTCTTCAAATCAGGTGCAAATCCACCTTCATCACCAACGGCAGTTGAGTATCCGCGTTCGTTCAACAAGTTCTTCAAGTTATGGAATGTTTCTGAACTCCAACGAATTGCTTCTTTGATAGTTGGGGCACCAACAGGCATGATCATGAATTCTTGGAAATCAACCTTGTTGTTGGCATGCTTACCACCGTTGATAACGTTCAACATTGGTGTTGGAAGCAAGTGACCATTGAAACCACCAAGGTAGTTGTACAATGGAACTTCCAATTCGTCTGCAGCAGCACGGGCAGCGGCTAAGGAAACACCTAAAATAGCGTTAGCGCCTAACTTACCTTTATTTGGCGTACCATCCAATTCGATCATGGCCTTATCAATTGCCAATTGGTCAGTAACATCGTAGCCAACAATTTCTTTAGCGATGATGTTATTAACGTTGTCAACGGCTTTGGTAACGCCCTTGCCCATGTAACGATCCTTGTCACCATCACGGAGTTCAACAGCTTCGTGTTCACCAGTTGAAGCACCTGAAGGAACGATTCCACGGCCCATTGCGCCTGCTTCAGTATATAATTCAACTTCAACAGTTGGGTTACCACGAGAGTCTAGAACCTCACGAGCATAAATATCAGAAATAATTGACATGTTTTTTTCTCTCCTTAGCGAAAGTTGTGACCTTTTGTACAAGGTTCACTCTAATTCTATTAGTTTCGGGACTAACTTTCAATACAATTCAACGAATTTAACTATTTTTGTAAAAAGTTTGCAAGTTTCAAGAACGAATCTGCCTTTAAACTGGCCCCACCGGCCAAAACACCATCGATATCGGTCTGTGAAAGAATATCGTCGGCATTTTCATCATTGACACTGCCTCCGTACAAAACGCGGACCTGGTTGGCAATATCATCGCCGTACAAATCAGCAATTGTTTGGCGAATCAAGTAGCAGCCCTCTTCAGCTTCATCACTGCTGGCTGTTTTACCACTGCCGATTGCCCAACTCGGTTCATAAGCCACAATGATGGTTTCAGCTTGTTCGGGCGTCACCGACTTTAGGGCGTTGGTCACTTGACTGACTACCCACGAGATTCTGTCGGCTGATTCTCTTCGGCTCATGGTTTCATCACAGCAGATAATCGGCGTTAAGTGGTTTCTAAAGGCGGCGTGCACCTTCTTGTTAATAATATCGTCGGTTTCATTAAAATACTTCCGCCGCTCTGAGTGACCAATGATCACGTGGGTAACACCCATTTCAGAAAGCGCCTTGGGACTGACTTCGCCCGTATAGGCACCAGCATCTTCGTAAAAACAATTTTCGGCAGAAATAATCAGTGGTGAATCACCATTTTCCTGCAACATGCTCTCCAAAAACAACGGGGAGGCCGCCACACAGGTTTCAGTCACCTTGGGATCCGGCAGTTTGCCCTTAATATCTTGAAGAAATTTGACTGCTTCTGTAACCGATAAATTCATTTTCCAATTACCGGCAACGAACGGAATTCTCATAAGAAATCATCCTTTACATTTTTTAACTTAATGCCATTGTAACGAATCCCGGTTTCAAAAGCCACATTTTTCTCCTATACCAATTTTTAGTAAATTAAAAAGAGTCCGCTAAAAAGCGGGCCCTTTCAAGATTATTTGTTATCGATTGCTGCAATACCAGGAAGCGTCTTACCTTCAAGATATTGAAGTGAAGCACCACCACCGGTAGAAATGTGGGTCAATTTGTCAGCAACGCCTAATTGCTTAACAGCAGCAGTTGAATCCCCACCACCAACAATTGTTGTAGCATTGCTTAAAGTACCCAAGAATTCACCAATCTTAAGGGTTCCTTGTGCGTAGTTAGCCATTTCAAACACACCCATAGGGCCGTTCCAAACGACAGTCTTGGCATCTTTAAGAACATTTTCGAACGCTTCGATTGACTTAGGACCAATATCCAAAGCCATCCAGCCGTCATCAATGTCACCTTCAACAACCTTGTGTTCAGCATCGTTGTTAAATTCTTTAGCAACCACGTTATCAGTAGGGAGAACGATCTTGTCGCCGCCCTTTTCAAGGATCTTCTTGGCAACGTCAATCTTATCTTTTTCAATAAGTGAGTTTCCAATCTTGATGCCCTTGGCAGCATAGAATGTGTAGGTCATTCCACCACCAATGATAATCTTGTCAGCTTTGTCAAGCAGGTTATCAATCACACCAATTTTGTCTGATACTTTGGCACCACCAAGAATGGCAACAAATGGACGTTGTGGATTGTTAACAGCTTCACCCAAGAACTGGATCTCTTTTTCCATTAAGAAACCAGCAGCAACCGGCTTGCCATCCTTGTGCATTGCTTCTGCGATACCAGCGTTTGAGGCGTGGGATCTATGAGCAGTACCAAAGGCGTCGTTGATAAATTCGTCAGCAAGTGATGCCCAGTATTCGCCTAATTTAGGATCGTTACCGGACTCACGTTTGACGTATTCACCGTTGACAACATCTTCGTAACGGGTGTTTTCAAATAACAGCACACTGCCGTCTTCCATCTTAGCGATGGCATCTTCAAGTTGTTTGCCTTCAGTTACGGGGCAGAAAATCACCGGCTTGTTCAAAAGGTTTGACAGACGTTCTGCAACTGGGCGTAATGATAAGCCCTTCTTGTCGTCTTCCTTCTTAATTCGGCCAAGATGTGAGCAAAGAATTGCCTTGCCCTTGTGGTCTAATACGTACTTAATTGTTGGTAAAGCAGCTTGGATACGGTTGTCGTCACCAATAACGCCGTCTTTAATTGGTACGTTAAAGTCGACACGCATCAAAACTTTCTTTCCTTCGAGATTTAAATCAGAAACTGTTAATTTTGCCAATTTTGAAACCTCCCAAAATCGTTTGTGTTTGTGATTAGTAGAACATAGTTAGATAGTAAAAGACGGAGAAGGCCACCCTCCTCCGCCATTTACAATTAATTATTAAAGTGAAGCAAACTTCAACAAAGTACGAACCATGTTGCAAGTGAAGCCCCATTCGTTGTCATACCAAGCAACAGTCTTAACAAGTTGGTTGTCACCGGCAGTCGTAACTTCAGTTTGAGTTGGGTCAAATACTGAACCATGATCGTCATCAATGATGTCTGATGAAACGATTTCGTCAGCATTGTAACCAAAGGCAGGGTTGTCAGCGGTGTGCTTCTTCATAGCATCGTTAACTTCGTCAGCAGTAACCTTCTTGTCGAGGATTGCAACCAATTCAGTTAATGAACCATCAACTACGGCAACACGTTGTGCGTGACCTTGGAGTTTACCTGCAAGATCAGGGATAACCAAACCGATAGCCTTAGCAGCACCAGTTGAATGAGGAATCGTGTTAGCACTGGCAGTACGGTTGTTACGCTTCTTCTTAGTCTTAGGACCATCAAGAATTTGTTGTGAAGCAGTGAATGCATGAACAGTTGTCATGGTACCAACTTTGATACCGAAATCTTTGTTCATGAAGTAAGCCATTGGAGCCAAGCAGTTAGTTGTACATGAACCAGCTGAAACGATTACATCGTTTGAGTTCAATTCATCCAAGTTAACGCCAGGAACAACAGTCTTAATTTGACCAGCAGGAGCTGAAATCAAGACACGCTTTGCACCAGCCTTGATGTGAGCTTGTGATTTTTCTTCTGAAGTGTAAAAACCAGTACATTCAAGAACGTAGTCAACACCGTCGTTCTTAACCCAAGGAAGGTTAGAAGCATCTTTTTCTGCATATACAGGGATTTCTTTACCGTCAACGACGATACCCTTGTCAGTTGCAGAAACATCACCAGGGAAACGTCCATGGGTTGAATCATACTTCAATAAATAAGCCAACATTGATGGAGTGGTCAAATCGTTAATTGCAGCCACTTCAATTTCGTCGGAGTGCAATTCGTGAATCCGTTTGAATGCCAAACGACCAATTCGGCCAAAACCGTTAATACCAATCTTTACAGTCATACTAAGTTTTCCTCCTTTAGGAAATAAGAAAATATTAAGACACAGTACACATTAATCGTACCATGAAATGAAAACAAAGTCAGCACCTTGTGAACCAAAGTTCAAAGTATGCATCGAGTAACCATAAAATATTACCCAGATTCGAGTATAGCAGACCGCCGGAGAATTGCAATGAAATTAGATTTAGTAAGCGTTTTCACAATCAATTTTTCTTTGTTCTTGAAAAAATTCTTACTTTCTAGTATATTGGTATAGTAAGTTGCGCTCGTAGTGTAATGGATCGCACGTAAGATTCCGGTTCTTGAAATGAGGGTTCGATTCCCCCCGAGCGCATCAGACTTAACTGATTTTAGTTATCACAAGCCAGTCACTGCTATATTTCAGCATTTTAGCATGGTAGTTTTGGGTCCAAAATCAGCAAAAAATCAGTAAGTACAACGCGATTTTAAAAATGAAACAGCGAGGCAAATGCCTCGCTGTTTTTGTTTTCCTACGGGTGACTGACTTAATCGTCATCAACTTTTTTCATATAGAGAATTGGAAAGTGATTCCCCTGTTCATCTAATTCAGTCCGTTGATACACTTTAAATCCCATATGCTCATAAAATCCCCGAGCAAGTGGGTTTTGTTCGTTGACGCCAAGTTGATTGATCGAATATTTTTGCAGTCCATCTTCGAATAATTGTTTGCCTAAGCCTTTACCGCGGTATTGATCTGAAATAAATAACATTTCAAGCATTTGATCATTGACCCCCATGAAGCCGATCGGATCATTATCATCGCGCTTCATTACGATTAAATGCTGGACATTGACGATCGCCTCAGGAATGACTTTCTTAATACTTCGAATCTCATCGTCTGTTAAAAATAAATGGGTCGCCCTGACAGAAGACTCCCAAACTGCCACCAAGCGCTCGATCAGTTCAGAATTGGGGTCCGTTACTTCGACAATTTGCATTGTATTTCTCACTTTCTTCAGGCCAAATTAAGGTGTACTCAATGGCACTTATATTGACTCATTCAATTTATATCTTCTAAGCTGCCAAATCAAGCACAAAAATATTGAGCGTCAATCTCGTGTCTTTTTGACAGCCTGGCCCTTTCACTGGTCATGTTTGTTTCAAAGAACAACAAAAAGAAGATCCAAGATTAATCCCTGAATCTCCGTTTTCAATTGTTGGTGCTGTTCTAATAAACGACCCCATTAATCCGGCACAGACGTTGGCTCACGAACCCCTTCCGAGAAGTCAACACCCTGTTTGGCGTAAAAGGCCATAATTTCAGCTCGTTGCGATTCAAATTTTGGTGGCAACGATAATCCCTGCCCCATCGTTAAAATCGGCTCTTCCAAGCTGAATCCCGGTGTGGTCGTCGCAATTTCAATTCGATTATCGCCCGGATCTCTGACGTATAAGCTCTTGAACCAACCACGATCAGCGTACTCTTCAATATTTAAGTGCTGTTCCTTGGCAATGTCCCAGAATCTGAACAAATCGTCTTTAGTCGGTGCTTGAAGGGCGATGTGATCAATGCTGCCACGACCAAATCGGGTTTTAACATCTGGTTGATCACTTTCAAATAACTCAATTGATTGTTGGTCGTCTAATTCAACGACATCATCCTTAACCGAAATCCCGAGCCAATTCTGGAAGAAGGCAGCTGTCGCTTCGGGATCCGGAACGTGCAACTCAGTTCCCATTAAATGCGTAATCTGATAGTCGGCTGGAATCCCATTATCTGGGACAACCCGCATATCCGTTAAACGTTCACTTGTCTGTAAGAATTTAATTTCAACATCATCAGGATCTTGAAACGTAATCCCATTTTCAATATCGGTGGTCGAAACGGAATGTTCTGCCAATCGTTGTTTCCAAAATGCCAAGCTGCCATTCGGAACCGATAATTTAATATTGTTGAAAAAATGTTTTCCATCCGTTCGATGGCCTAATAGCGGGACGACAAAAAACGTCACCACTGAACCCGGCGTTCCAAGATAATCGCCGTAAAATAAATGACGAATTCGAATATTTTCCTGGTTCACAGAGTTTTTGACCAATCGCATCCCTAATACCCGCGTGTAAAAGTCAATATTTCGCTGAGCATCTCTTGCTAATAATGAAATATGATGTGTTCTCATTGCTATCCTCCTGGTTCTGATTAGCTTATTAACCTTATTGTATCATGAATGAATCCGCTTTCTTATAATAAGCATTTTTAATCTGGGCACCAGCCGCCCCATCAAACACATGGAAAGATGAAATAAGTGTGAGCAAAACATTTGACCTTTTTTGACCAATAAACTATCATATTAACATGAACTTGGCGTAAGTCATCTTTCATAAAACCTATAAGGAGGCATCTTGAATGAATTTAGTGCCAACCGTCATTGAACAATCCGCAGGCGGCGAACGTGCGTATGATATTTATTCACGTTTGCTAAAAGACCGTATTATCATGTTATCTGGCCCAATCGAAGACGACATGGCAAATGCGATTATTGCCCAATTACTATTCTTGGATGCTCAAGACTCAGAAAAAGATATTTACCTTTACATTAACTCACCTGGTGGTGTTATCACTTCAGGAATGGCAATTTACGATACCATGAACTTCATCAAATCTGACGTTCAGACCATCGTAATGGGTATGGCGGCCTCAATGGCTTCCGTCCTTGCCTCATCCGGTGCCAAGGGCAAGCGTTTCGCATTGCCACACGCCCAAGTCTTGATTCACCAACCATCTGGTGGTGCACAAGGCCAACAAACTGAAATTGAAATTGCTGCTGAAGAAATTCTCAAAGCACGTAAGATGATCAACAACCTCTTAGCTGAGAATTCTGGCCAACCAATCGAAAAAATCAATAAGGATACTGAGCGTGACAACTACTTGACCGCTCAAGAAGCCGTTGATTATGGATTATTGGATGGTATCATGACCAGTAGTTCAGAAAAACAATAATTCAGTTGAATAATGGAAATTAATGTTTCCAAACAAAAACGAGATTCTGACAAAAGTGTCAGGACCTCGTTTTTTTGTGATTTGATAGTTACTTATTAAAGCGCAAGCCAATCTACTGGTCCCAAAGTGTCCTTGGCCTCACTCCCCTTTTTCGTTAGCAGATGTTTGATTAAAGCAATTTGACCGACTAAAATAAAGGTGTAGTTCGTTAAGAAGTTAACAAAAGGATTTACGAATAGAGGCCATTAAGATGAATGCAAATCAAACTAAAGAAGAACCAACAACTTCTGAATCAATTCCGACAGAAATGAAAGCTTGGGAAATTGTCAAACCAGGGCCAATTGATGGCGACACTTCCCCACTTAGATTCACGACCAAACCTGTACCAAAACCACAACGAGGTGAAGTATTGGTCAAAGTGATTGCTTGTGGTGTTTGCCATACCGACCTCCATGTAACTGAAGGCGACCTGCCAGTTCACAAACAAAATTTGACACCTGGTCACGAAATTGTCGGCAAGGTGGTGGCCACGGGGCCTGAAACCCGGCGTTTTGCTCTAGGTGACCGGATTGGCATTCCTTGGCTGCGGTGGACATGTGGGGTTTGCGAGTATTGCCGATCCGGAAGAGAAAACCTCTGTCCAAACTCGCTATACACCGGCTGGGATCATGATGGCGGCTATGCCGAATACGCCACGGTTCCGGAAGGGTTCGCCTATCGGATTCCCGCACGGTTCGATTCACTGACTGCAGCCCCGCTTCTGTGCGCTGGAATCATTGGTTACCGAGCCTATGAGCGGGCAAACGTTCCAGCAGGCGGTACATTAGGCCTTTACGGATTTGGCGGCTCTGCCCACTTAACGGCTCAAATCGCGATGAAACAGGGAATTGAAGTGCACGTCCTCACGCGAGGCGAAGACGCACGTAAATTTGCCCTTCAGCTGGGGGCTGCATCTGCTAGAGGAACCTATGATATGCCACCAGTTAAGCTGGATTCGGCCATTAATTACACCCCCGTTGGTGACGTCGTTCCAAAGGCGATGGAAGCTTTGAAGCCCGGCGGCACGTTGGCAATGGCCGGCATTCACTCAACAGATATCCCACAGATGTCGTATCCGACTCACATTTTCCATGAAAAGAATTTAACCAGCGTTGAAAGCAACACCCGCCGGGATGGCGAGGAATTCTTAACTTTGGCTGACCGGTTAAACATTCATCCGGAAATCACTGAGTATCCCCTTGAAAAGGCAGCAGATGCCTTAAAGTATATTGCTAAAGGAGACATTCGCGGCGCATGTGTGTTGCGGGTGAGTGAAGGATAAAAATTTAAAAAGTATAATCAAAAGGGGCTGCGACAAAACTAACGTTTTGCCAACAGCCCCTTGCTTTTTCAATTTTTATATAGCTGGAACGTGTGCCAAAAGGCCGCTTCCTAGGCATAACTACGAATAACTTTCCGAGCTTTCAGCTCAAAAAGTCATTCTAGGTTATGCTACGCCGGCCATGAAATGCCAAGCCTCCTTGGCGGAAGCAAAACCGCCTTTTGGCACACTCCCTTTTTTACATCTCTGGTTCAAATCCCTGTGCCAGTTTGCCGGCATATTCATTAATCTTTCGCAGCCGATGATTAACGCCGGATTTGGAAATTGGCCCACCTTCGACCAAATCGCCCAATTCCTTTAAGCTGACTTCAGGATGCTGAAGCCTGGCCCGGGCAACTTGAGCCAGTTTTGGTGCCAAACTGTTTAAGCCCACCATTTCATCAATCAACTTGATGTTTTCAATTTGCTTGCTGGCAGCGTTAGCCACCTTATTCAAATTGGCATTTTCGCAGTTCACCAACCGGTTGACTGAATTACGCATGTCACGAACGATTCGAATATCTTCAAACTTCAGCATTGAACTGGTGGCCCCAATTAACTGAAGAAAGTCGGCAATCTTTTCAGCTTCCTTCAAATAAGTGATATACCCACTCCGACGTTGCGTTGTCCGTGCTTTTAAACCATATTGATTCATCATTTCCATGATCATTTCATTGTGGTTTTCATACAAAGAATAAATTTCCAAATGGTATCTGGAAGTTTCAGGATTGTTAACGGATCCGCTGGCTAAAAATGCACCGCGGAGGTAAGAGCGGATTTGCGCATCTTCTGTTAACATGTGGTTTGGCACCCTTTCAACGATTGAAGCACCGTCAAAAATCCCCAAATCATCAAGTAAGAAAGTCGCTTTATTCTCGACCCGTAGAATATAGAGATTATTTTTCTTTAACTTCATCTTGCGCCGAACACTCAACTCACCTGTGATGCCGTAGAATTTTGAAAGTAACTTATACATTCGTCGTGCTATCGCAGGATTTTCTGAGGAAACATTTAACACAAAATGATGATTTGAAATCGAGAGGGAGCCATTGATGCGAATCAAGGCCATCAGTTCCGCCTTGGCATTGTCTCGATGGACGGTCAAGGAAGTTAATTCCTTCTTGACCTCACTTGCGTAGGACATGTGATCCCCTCCTTTTCTAGCAGTCCAAGGTTACTTGTGGTCGTCTAGGGACCGGCCTAATAAATTGATTAATTCGTCGGCAACTTCCTGCCCATTATGAAACGCCCCGCGGTCTTTTAATTCGAGAAAATCGGCGGAGATAACGCGACAGCCCATTGCCCGCAAACCGGCAAAATCGTGTTTAACGGGTTGTGAGACTTCGTTCCATTTCTTGTGATCAATATATTCAGCAGGCACTTCTTTGATATTTACCAAAACGGTGTTGATAAAATTCATCCCCAAATGTCGGTTCAAAACCCGCACATGGTCAGCTTCGGTAAAGTTTTCGGTTTCGCCCTTTTGGGTCATGATATTGCAAATATAAACAATGTCGGCACTCGTCTGTCGAAGAGCTTCGCCAACGTTTTCAATCATTAAGTTGGGCAAAATACTGGTAAACAAGCTTCCGGGGCCCAGGACGATCTGATCAGCGTTCATGATAGCGTCAATCACCTGTTCAACCGCTTCTGGTTTGTGGGAATCATCAGTCGTTTCCACCCAGACACGTTTAATCATCTTACCGGCAGCCGTAATTTCCGACTCGCCGCTCAAAAAGGTACCATCACTAAATTCGGCATTCAATTCGAGGGGCTCGTTGGCAGCGGGATAAATATGGCCGTCAACTTGCAGCATTTTACTCAGAATTTGCACGGAGTCAAAAATGCCGCCCTTCATTTCTGATAACGCTGCAATGATCAAATTCCCCAACGCGTGGCCGGCAAAAAATTGGTCCGAGCTCTTAAAGCGATACTGAAATAAATCAAGGTACAGGTCTGGCATGTCCGATAACGCCACCATGACGTTACGAATATCTCCAGGTGGCACGACGTTAATGTAGTTTCTCAAAATACCGGACGAACCGCCATCATCGGCAACCGTTACGACCGCTGTAATGTCAACATGACGATTACGTAAATTCTTGAGGATAACGGGTAAACCAGTCCCTCCGCCGATCACAACGATCCGCGGCCGATGGGTGTGCAATGCATCAATCATCAGTTACCCTCCTTTATCTTGTGCCGATCAATATCTCTGTGAGTAATATTGACCGGATAATTGGCTTTTAAATCTTTGCCCAGTTGTTGCGCGATCGCCACGGAGCGATGTTGCCCGCCCGTACAGCCAATGGCAATTGTCAGACTCGCTTTGCCTTCATTTTCATAACCCGGCATCGTGTAGTTCAACATATCCAGTAATTTCGAATAAAATTCCTGGGCGCCTTCTGAAGTCATCACATATTGTCGGACCTCATTGTCAAGGCCGGTCTTATAGCGCATTTTGGCGTCATAATACGGATTCGGCAGAAAGCGGACATCCATGACAATGTCGGCATCCAGTGGCAGGCCGTATTTGAAGCCAAAAGACATCACTTCGATATGAAACGTGTGAGTGGCATCAGTAGACTCGAAGTTATGGAAAACTTCCTCACGAAGCCGTCTGGGGGCCATATTGGTCGTATCAACGACAAGGTCAGCTGACTGCTTGACGTTTGCTAACAATTCACGTTCTTTTTTTATCCCGTCAATCACACGGCCATTTCTGGCGAGTGGATGGGCACGACGGGTTTCCTTATACCTGGAAACTAATTTTTGATCAGACGAATCAAGAAAAATAATATCGACATTATTGTTATCACTCTTTCTCAGATCACTAAACATGTCGATAATTTCATCGTAAAAGACTTGGGAACGCAGATCCATCACTAAAGCAATCTTATTGATATCGCGTTCCATCCTGATCAATTCTTTAAATTTGGGTAACAACGTTGGTGGCATGTTGTCAACACAAAAATAGCCCAGATCCTCAAAGCTTTGCATTGCAACGGTCTTGCCAGCGCCACTCATCCCGGTAATAATGACAAATTGGTTGTTCACGGCCATAATGATTTCCTTTCGTATAACGAACTTTAAACAGTATAACATACCGGGCGTATCATTTTAAAGCAAAACCGTATCGCGGCACTAAATCGTGACCAGCCGGTGGCATAGAACACAAGGTGGCTGCCGAAAGCACCATAACAGGACGGGGTAAGACAACTGGCTGGTCCCAGAATTTAAGCCCCGCATTCAATCATTCCAAAAACAGGAACAATCGCTTGCGGGGCTTAAATTTTGGGATCAAAACAGTTCTTGACCCATTCGCATCAAGTTTATGATTTAGTTGCTTTAACTGTTTGCTTTTCAGCAGCCTGAGTCAGCTCTTTGTCTCGTTGCAAAACGGGCTTGAGATACTGCCCCGTGTAGCTGTTGGAAACTTGAGCAATTTGTTCCGGCGTCCCGGTGGCCACAATTGTGCCGCCACCGTCGCCACCCTCTGGCCCAAGGTCGATTAAATAGTCGGCACTTTTGACGACGTCGAGGTTATGTTCGATGATTAAGACCGTATTGCCCTGGTCAACCAACTTCTGCAAAACGCCGAGCAATTTTCTAATATCTTCGCTGTGCAATCCAGTCGTCGGTTCGTCAAGGATATAAAAGTTCTTACCATTGGCCTTTTTATGAAGTTCAGAAGCCAACTTCATTCGTTGGGCTTCCCCACCTGACAAAGTCGTAGCGGGTTGGCCAAGCGAAACGTAGCCCAAACCAACGTCCTTGATAGTTTGCAGCTTACGACTAATTTTTGGAATTGCGCTAAAGAAGTCAACGGCTTCGTCAACGGTCATATCCAACACTTCGGAAATGTTTTTACCCTTGTATTCAACTTCCAACGTTTCAGCATTATAGCGCTTGCCATGACAAACTTCACAGGGCACGTAAACATCAGGTAAAAAGTTCATTTCGATCTTTAAAATCCCATCGCCATGACAGGTCTCACAACGACCGCCCTTGACGTTGAAACTGAACCGACCCTTTTTGAATCCACGTAATTTGGCATCATTGGTGTTCGCAAACAACCCGCGGATATCATCAAAAACACCCGTATAAGTTGCCGGGTTGGAGCGCGGTGTCCGACCGATTGGACTCTGGTCGATATCGATAATCTTTTCAATATTTTTGTATCCTGAAATTGACTTGTACTTCCCAGGCTTTTCAGAATTATGGTTTAATTTCTGTGCCAAGGCCTTTTTCAAAATATCATTAACCAACGTTGACTTTCCCGAACCAGAGACACCGGTAACAACAACCATCTTTCCAAGCGGAAAATCAACGGTCAAATTCTTGAGGTTATTTTCTTCTGCGCCGGTCACCCGAATCTTCTTGCCATTACCCTTACGGCGTTTGGCAGGAACCGGAATAAATCGCTTACCGGAAAGGTACTGACCGGTGATTGACTTGGGGGCCTTTTCAATATCTTCTGGCGCCCCGACAGCCATCACCTGTCCGCCTTGTCGTCCGGCACCCGGCCCAATATCAACGATATAATCGGCGGCTCGCATGGTATCTTCATCATGCTCAACCACAATTAATGTGTTGCCCAAATCGCGCATCTTTTTTAATGAGGCGATCAACCGGTCATTATCCCGTTGATGCAGCCCAATTGACGGTTCATCTAAAATGTATAGAACCCCAGTTAAATTAGAACCAATCTGAGTTGCCAACCGGATTCGCTGTGCTTCACCACCAGATAAGGTTCTGGCAGAACGGGACAACGTCAAATAATCCAACCCAACGTTTCGTAAGAAAGTAAGTCGATCAGTAATCTCTTTCAAAATTGGTTTGGCAATCATTTCGTCTTGTTCGCCAAAGGTTTGTGAACTGAAGAAATTAATCTCCGCCGTTACGTCCAGTGCTGAAATTTGAGCAATGTTTTGATTGCCCACTTTGACTGCCAACGCCTTTCGATTTAAGCGGTAACCGTGGCAGGTTTGACAGGTTAATTCGGTCATGTACTGACTCAGGTTATCCCGGGTAAAGTCACTGCTGGTGTTGTGGTATCTACGGTCGACGTTGTTCACAACGCCTTCAAACGGCCCATCAACATCCCGAATGCCGCCAAAATCGCTTTGGAGGACGAAGTGAAATGACTTGGTCTTGGAACCGTAGAGGACAAATTTCTGCTGCGACTTGGGAAGTTTGTCAAATGGCGTCTGCATGTCAATTCCTTCAGCATCACAAACCTGCTTGAGCATATTGGGATACCACTTGGAGCTGGCGGAATTCCAAGGCGCAAGGGCCCCTTCAGCCAACGTCTTCTTGCGATCGGGAACGACCAGATCCTCATCAACTTCCAGCTTCATGCCGAGTCCGTCACAGTCTGGACAAGCGCCAAGCGGTGAGTTGAATGAAAATAACCGTGGTTCCAATTCGCCAACGGTAAACCCACAAATCGGACAAGCATAGTGTTCAGAAAACATCATTGGATCCCGTTCACCCATGAAGTCTGCGATCGCATAACCACCACTTAATCTTAATGAGGCTTCCAATGAGTCTGAGAGACGGTTATTAATCCCATCCTTTACGATAATTCGATCAATGATGATATTAATATCATGGGCTTTATTCTTATCAAGTTCCGGCGCCTCATCAATATCATAAGTTTCACCATCCACTTGGACTCGAACGAACCCCTCACGCTTAACTTTCTCAAATATCTTTTTATGTTGTCCCTTTTTGCCACGAACAATGGGGGACAAAATCTGAAGCTTGGTCCGTTCAGGCAGCTTCATGATCTGATCAATCATTTGATCGACCGACTGACTGGAAATAACCGAGCCGTCATTTGGACAGATCGGTACCCCGACTCTTGCCCATAACAAACGGAAATAATCGTTAATTTCGGTAACCGTCCCAACCGTTGAACGCGGATTCTTGGAAGTGGTTTTCTGGTCAATTGAAATCGCCGGGCTTAACCCATCAATAGAATCGACATCCGGCTTATCCATCTGGCCTAAAAATTGGCGGGCGTACGACGAGAGACTCTCAACGTAACGTCGTTGACCTTCCGCGTATAAGGTGTCAAATGCCAGTGAACTCTTACCGGAACCGGAAAGTCCAGTCATGACAACCAATTTGTCCTTTGGAATTGTCACGTTAATGTTTTGTAAATTGTGGGCCCGTGCGCCACGAATGACGATCTTATCCATTGCCAATATGCATAATCTCCTTTAGATCATTTACTCATTTCACCTTTTAACTCAATAATTGTATCACGCAATGTCGCAGCCTGCTCAAAATCGAGTTTCTTGGCAGCCTCCCGCATTTCTTCGGTTAACCGTTCAAGCATCTGCTTTTGATCTTTTTGACTCATTTGCTCAAAATCGCTTTCAACAAAGTCGTCTTTTTCGCCACTGTCATCGGAAGTCTTCGTGACTGAAATCAGTGAGCGAATTGGCTTGACGATCGTCTTCGGTGTGATTCCGTGTTCTTCATTATACTTCACCTGAATCGCCCGGCGACGAGCTGTTTCGTCAATCGCTGCCTGCATGGAATCCGTGACCGTATCCGCATACATAATGACGGCACCGTGTTCGTTTCGTGATGCCCGACCGATCGTTTGAATCAGTGACCGCTCATTACGAAGGAACCCTTCCTTATCGGCATCCAAAATGGCGACGAGTGAAACTTCCGGCACATCGATCCCCTCACGAAGAAGGTTGATCCCAACTAAAACGTCAAATTTTCCTAAACGCAGATCTCGGATAATTTGGGTTCGCTCCAATGTTTTAATGTCAGAATGAAGGTACTTGACCTTGATGCCCAAATCCTTCAAATAATCAGTCAGATCTTCAGCCATTTTTTTAGTTAAAGTGGTTACGAAAACCCGCTCGTGTTTTTCGACGCGCTTATTGATTTCACCCACCAAATCATCCATTTGACCCATGATTGGGCGAACGTCAATGGTCGGATCCAGCAATCCAGTTGGTCGAATGACCTGGTTGACAACGTCTTTGGTCTGGTCCATCTCATAAGGGCCAGGCGTGGCCGACATATAAATAATCTGATGAACGTGCTGCTCGAACTCGCTTAACGTCAACGGTCGGTTGTCCAATGCACTTGGAAGACGGAAGCCATAGTTGACTAATTGTTGTTTCCGGGCCTGGTCGCCATTGTACATCCCCCGAATTTGTGGCATGGTCTGATGAGACTCATCGACAACCATTAAGAAGTCATCCGGGAAGAAATCTAACAGGGTAAACGGCGGCTGTCCCGGCTTTCTGCGGTCCATGAACCGGGAATAGTTTTCAATCCCACTGGTATATCCCATCTCCCGCATCATTTCGATATCGTAAGTCGTCCGCTGCTTTAACCGTTGTGCCTCTAACAACTTGCCTTCTTTTTCAAATTTGGCAACTTGTTTTTCCATTTCATCCTTAATCTCCGGTAACGCAACGTTCATCACGTCGTCACTGGTTAGGAAATGAGTTGCCGGGAAGATCGCAATGTGATCGCGGTCTCCAATGACCTCGCCAGTTAAGGTATCAATTTCCCGGATCCGATCGATTTCATCGCCAAAAAATTCAATTCGAAAGGCATGCTCATCCCATGATGCCGGGAAGACCTCAACAACGTCCCCATGAACTCGAAAACGGCCCCGCTGAAAATCAATGTCGTTTCGATCGTATTGGATATCGACGAGTTGACGCAAAAAGTGGTCCCGTTCAATCGTTTGGCCAACGCGAAGAGAAACCACGTGATTTCGGTACTCGGTTGGATCACCCAACCCAAAGATAGATGACACTGACGCCACCACGATCACGTCATTTCGCGCCAGCAAAGAACTGGTTGCCGAATGGCGCAACTGGTCAATTTCATCATTAATAGCCGAATCTTTTTCGATATAGGTGTCACTGGAGGGAACGTACGCTTCAGGTTGATAATAGTCATAGTAACTCACAAAGTATTCAACCGCGTTGTTGGGGAAGAATTCCTTGAACTCACCGTATAACTGGCCGGCAAGGGTTTTGTTATGTGACAAAACAAGGGTTGGCTTGTTGACTTGGGCAATGACGTTTGAAATCGTAAACGTCTTCCCAGTCCCAGTTGCCCCCTTCAAGATCTGTGCTTTCTTGCCTTCGTTAACCCCGGCAACTAATTTTTGAATTGCCTGCGGTTGGTCACCAGTCGGTTTGTATTTAGATACCAAATCAAATTTTTTATCATTTTCGCGTTCAATCAACTTCAAATTCCCCCTGACCCATATCAGAACGACACAATAGAAAAGGGCTGCCAGCAAAATCATGTTTTGTTTCAGCCCACTAACAACGCTATTTTACCATACGAACATACTTTCGCCAACGATTATTCCTTAGAATTATCCTCCTTTTTTAAAACTTTTCGGGTTAATCGACGCAGCTTATCCTGAGTGGTAAAGTTTTCCGCCAGCATGTCAGGAATCACTTTGGTCAAGACGTACTGAACACAGTGCATGTCCCGGTATTCCAACATGGTTGACAAGCTTTCCTTATACATTTCTGGATAAACTTCTTCAGGGTTCCCTTTTTGAATTTCACCAAAGGACTCGTACAAAAGGTCGACTTTATCAGCGACCGCCAAAATTTTGCCTTCCAGACTATTATCCTTGCCCTCGGATAAGCGACGGCGATAGGCCTCTTGAAAGGCCTCAGGAATTTCATTTTGAATAAAATTTTCGGTTAATTTATCATCAACGTCGGCCAACATGGTTCTCAAAACCGGTGTCGCATATTTGACGGGTGTTTTGATATCGCCAATAAACCGCTCGGTATAGTCGTGATTCAACGCCTTTTCGTATAATGAACGCCAATCAATGACTTCGCCGGCGTTCTCCTCGACATCGCCTAGAAACTGAGCAATTTCGGTCACTTTAAACGAATGAGCGGCAACTGAATGCTGCTCAAACTTAAAATATCCCGGGGCACGATTAATAAGCTCCAACTCTGCCAAACTTTCTAAATACTGATGCATTCCCATTACAAAATCCTCCATCCATTTCGTCGCAAAGAAAGCCGTGGACAAAACAATCGTTTAGCCACGGCTTCCTTTTAGTTCATTATTTAATTAATGTTCAGAAACACTTGATTTGCTCTTGTCACTGAGCTTTTCAACGTACTTGAACGCTTGTTGGCCGGCAATGCCGCCTTCACCAACAGCAGTTGCAATCTGCCGCAAGTCTTTTTGACGGACATCACCAATTGCGTAAATCCCGGGAATAGCTGTTTCCATCTGATCATTAGTCTTGATCCAGCCATCCGCATCCGTAATCTTTAAATCTTCAAATGCGGTTGTCATTGGTAACAAGCCAACGTAAATGAAAACGCCGGAAGTTTCAATTGTTGATTCCTCATTAGTCTGGTTGTTGACAACTTTAACACCAGTCACTTTGTTATCGTCACCTAAGACTTCGGTCACGTTTGAGTTCCAGACAAAGTCAATCTTATCATTGGCAAATGCCCGGTCTTGAATGACTTGCTGTGCACGAAGTTGATCCCGGCGATGAATAACCGTTACGTGGTTAACGATTCCAGCCAGATATGAAGCCTCTTCAATCGCAGAATCACCACCGCCAACAACGACAACGTCCTTATTCTTGAAGAAGGCGCCATCACATACGGCACAGTATGAGACACCCTTGCCACCGTATTCATGTTCGCCGGTAATGCCAAGTTTCTTGTATTCGGAACCGGTTGCGATGATGACCACCTTGGCTTGGAGTTCATCTTCATCAGTTTTGATCGTCTTGTAGTCACCGTGGTCTTCAACTGAGCTGACAGTGCCATAAACATATTCAGCACCAAAGTTAACGGAGCTGTCGTACATGTTTTGAGCAAGGTCAGGACCCATAATTGATTTAAACCCAGGATAATTTTCGATTGAAGCGGTGTTATTCATCTGTCCGCCATAGATCCCTCGATCAATCATTGCGACCGATAAATTAGCCCGTGACGCATATAAAGCAGCTGTCATGCCACCAGGGCCGGCACCAATAATTACAACATCATATTGTTTTGCCATGTGGATCCTCCCTCAATTGCTAAATTTCTTATACCCAATAATTTACTATTAAAAAGTAAGCCTGTCCATTAAAACGACTTACTTCTTCTTATCTTCTGCACTCAATTCAGCGCCAAGGTCTTTTAGATAGGTTCTTAAACCATCGGCAATTTCAGGATGGCGAAGGCCAAAAATAATATTGGTCTTGAGCCAACTGAGCTTATTGCCAGTATCGAATCGTTCACCTTTAAACTCGTGGGCAAAGACACGTTGGGTTTGGTTAAGCGTATCAATTGCAGATGTGAGTTGAATTTCACCAGTCTTATCAGGTTTGGCATCTTCCAAAATTCCAAAGATCTCCGGTGTTAGCAGATAACGGCCGATAATGGCCAAATCACTCGGTGCCTTTTCAGGCGTCGGCTTTTCAACGAACTTTTTAACGTTAAATAAGCCTGGACGAACTTCTTCGGATGGATCAATGACGCCATACTTGGAGATATCCTTATGGGCAACTTTCTTAACGGCTAAGGTAGAAGCGCCGGTTTGTTGATAGCTGTTCATCAACTGTTTGGTCAGCGGCACTTTATCCTGCATCACATCATCACCCAACATCACAACAAAGGGTTCATTACTGATGAAGCTGCGGGCGGTATAAATGGCATCCCCCAGTCCTCGTGGATGTGATTGTCGGATGAAGTAGATGTTCATATCGTTGGTTTTACGAATTGTTTCCAAAATATCGTTCTTATGGCGCTCTTCCAGGTTCATTTCAAGTTCCGGATTGGAATCGAAGTGATCTTCAATTGACCGTTTGCCCTTGCCAATCACAATCACAATATCTCGAATTCCCGACTGTTTGGCCTCCTCAACAATAAATTGAATTGTCGGGGTGTCCACAATCGGCAGCATCTCTTTAGGAAGTGCTTTAGTTTCAGGTAAGAACCGGGTTCCCAGTCCAGCGGCCGGAATGACCGCTTTAGTAACTTTCTTTGTCATATCTATTTGCACCTTCTCTGTAGTATCTCTTAAGGGACTATTCAATTTCAGAACGGCCTTCACGGGTCATCAATTGGTTGATGGTTTCCTTGATGTCGGCACCATCATATAAAACATGATAAATGGCACTGGTAATCGGCATATCGACCCCACGCTTTTTGGACAGCTCATAAGCTGCACGGGTGGTTGCAATACCTTCAATGACCATTCCCATGTTCTTAATAACTTCATCAAGTGAGTGGCCCTTCCCAAGTTCGTTTCCGGCACGCCAGTTACGGGAGTTGGTGCTGGTGGCGGTTACAATAATATCTCCGACACCCGACAGCCCGATAAACGTGAGCGGATTGGCCCCAAATGACATTCCCAACCGCGAAATTTCGGCCAGTCCACGAGTCATCAAAGCCGCTTTGGCGTTGTCCTTGTATCCCAACCCATATAAAGCACCGGCACCAAGGGCGATAATGTTTTTGAGTGCTGCTCCGGTTTCAACACCGATGACGTCATCACTGGTATAGACCCGGAAATAGTTATTCATGAACAACCCTTGAATTTCTTTGGCAGCCTTAGGATTGTCGCTGGCCACCGTTACCAAGGTAATGTCATGGGTAACGACATCCTCAGCCTGACTTGGCCCGGAAAGGACCGAGATCGAGTGACGATTACTTGGGGCAATTTCTTCAGCCAACACTTGAGAGAGCCGTAAATAAGTCTTCTCTTCAATTCCTTTCGAAGCATGGATAAGATTAACCGTTTGGTTTCGATCGGCCAAAATTTTTGCAACCTGTTTGGCAACGGATCGGGTAACCTGGGTTGGCACAACAAACAAAATATAATCAACACCATCAATTGCCTCACTCAAATCATTTGTCGCAACTAATGATTCTGCAAACGTAAAATCTTTGATATATCGTTTATTTGTGTGTTGCTCATTGAGTTCCTTAACCTGTGTGGGGTTGTACGACCATAATTTAACATCTGAGCCGTTCTCATCCAACAAGCTTGCAAGAACGCTTCCCCAAGAACCTGCACCAAGCACTGCAACTTTTTTAGCCATAATTAATCTCCTCTATTTGGTAAATTATTAATCTACTTTTAAATCATTGCCATCCAGATACCACGGATTCGTTGTATCTCGGCGCCGATATATAATCAAAATAATCGCACTTACAAACAATATCACTGACAAGATTTGAGAAACGCGCACGCCCGCCAGCATCAAGCTGTCCGTCCGCATGCCTTCAACGAAGAACCTGCCAAATGAATACCACATTACGTAGGTCAAAAAGACTTCCCCGCGTTTGAAAAAGTGTGGGTTGTGTCGCAACGTGATCAAAACCAGAAATCCCAGCAGGCTCCACAACGATTCATATAAAAACGTTGGCTGTCGGTAGGCGCCGCTAATATACATCTGGGAAATAATTGGCTGTGGTAAATGCAACCCTTGAAGAAAACTCAAAGTTGTGGTTTGACCAAAAGCCTCCTGGTTCATGAAGTTCCCCCAGCGGCCAATTGACTGCGCCAGGATAACGGTTGGCGCAGCAACATCGAGCATCAGCCAAACCGGAATAAACCGGTGGCGGCAAAATAAAATGACGACGATCATTGCCCCAATCAAGGAACCATATATGGCAATCCCGCCATCCCATATCTTGACGATTTCACCAAGATTATCTTTGTAATAACTCCATTGAAAAATGACGTAATACAGGCGGGCACAGATGAGTGCTGCAGGCAATGCCCACAAAATCATGTCGTAGATATCATCGGCTTTGATACCGCGCTTGTCACCTTCTCGAACTGCCAGGTAGACCGCTAAAATCACGCCACTGGCGATGATAATTCCATACCAGTGAACTTCAATCGGCCCCAAATTAAATGCGATTGGGTTTAGAGCCAGACTTAATAAATTTCCCACTTCAACGATCTCCTATTTCTTATCAGAATCCTTGTTATCATCACTAATGAGGTGTTTGTTCTTTTCCTCAACGTGTTCTTGTTCTTCCTTATGCTTTTCATCATTTTTGCTGTTCACTTTGATCAGATTGTTTAAATTCCGATCAAAGGTCTCGGTTGCGTCGTAGCCCATGCTCTGAGCACGGAAGTTCATCGCAGCGGCTTCAATAATGATTGCTAAATTCCGACCGGTTCTCACCGGGATGGTAATTTTGGGGACATCAACGTCAAAAATATGAACGTTCTCGGTCCCGTTGCCCAACCGATCGAACTTGGCTTCCTTTGTATAGTTGGCCAAATGAATGATCAAGGCGACTTTGGTTTGACTTCTAACTGCACCGGCACCAAACAACGTCATGACATCAATAATCCCAATCCCACGAATTTCTAACAAATGACGTAGAATTGCCGGGGCGGTGCCCATCAACGTTTGTTCGTCCTGTTGGTACACTTCAACCCGGTCATCCGCAATCAAACGGTGACCACGTTTGACCAGCTCCAGCGCGGTTTCGCTCTTACCAATACCGCTATCTCCGGTAATTAAGATCCCGAGCCCATAAACATCGACCAAAACACCATGCAATGACTTACGCTCCGCAAGCTTATCGTCCAGATAGTTGGTCATGTTACTCAAAACCCGCGACGTCGTCAATTTGGATCCCAAGACAGGAATATGTTGTTCCTTAGCTGCCTGCAGCAATTCTTCAGGCGGATCCAATTGCGTCGACACCACAAAAGCCGGGGTCTCCGGTTGGCACATTTGTTGCATGACATCGAGGAGATCTTCATGAGACATCCCTTTAGAATATGAAATTTCAGTAATTCCCAGCAGCTGGATCCGTTTTGCAGGATAGTAATTAAAAAATCCGGTTAACTCCAGACCAGGCCGAGAAATATCGGCGGTCGAAATTGTCCGTTCTTCCAAGTATTCTTTTCCATAGTAGACATCCAACCTGGCATTTTTAACTAAGTCAGCCACCGTTACACTTTCAGTCAAGAACATCCCTCCTCAATTTATCACTACAATTTTATCACTTTGAAGCGCACAAGTCCTTATGGCTTGTGAAAATATTCAGCAATAATTGCACTGACCAACGACATCAATACTGCAACCAGCATCGCCATCCAAAACGAGGAAAAGCGAAACCCGGACCCAACAATTGACGCTGTCATTTCGAGCATTAGCCCATTGATCACCAGTGTGAACAGCCCCAACGTCAAAACGTTGATCGGCAGCGACAGGATCGTGATCACCGGTCTGACAAGCCAATTCAGAACCGCTAAGACAAATGCGGCGATAACGGCAATTTCAACGCTGGCAACGTAAAAATTGGCCGGGAAAAAACCGCTGATCGCCATAAATAAAATCGTATCAACTAAAACGGTTGTTAAGAATCGCAAGGATTAACCCCTTTTCTGGTCATCATGGACGTCTTTTTCTTCAACGTTATGAATAACCTTTCTGGATTTGTTGGGAGAAGTCCCATTACTCAAAGTGGCTTTCAGCTGGTCAACAAATGAACCGGGTTCACTCGGGTCACCTGGAATCACAAATATCATGACAACATAGCCAATGATGGCAATGATATTAATTCCCGGTGTAAATGCCAAAACGACGTACAAAATTCGAACTAAAGTTGAATTCCAACCAAAGTACTCGGCAATTCCACCAAGAACACCAGCAAGTACCCGGTTGGTCACTGAACGATGCAATTTCTGACGATTATTCATCCTCATGACCTCCACTTTAAAGCTTCTAACTTAAGATTATCTAAAAAAGGCACTGCAATCAAGTATGCAGTGCAAAATATCAACCATTCTTAATTTAATTCAATAATTTTCCCCGTTGCCAGATAAACCGTCCACTCGCAGATATTCGTGCTGTAGTCACTGATTCGACCCAAGTCTTTAGCAACATTCAGATAGATAATCGCGGAGCTGACAATTTTCGGGTCTTTAGCCATTGCCTGATAGCTTGGAGAAGCGATCGCGTTATAGAGTTCGTCAATCTTCTTATCAAATGATTGCGCCGTCCGTTTGGCCTTATCTTCGTCAGCGTCACCGTATGATTCAATTGAATCATCGTATTGTTGGCTTACTTTTAGCGCCATCGTAGCAATGATTTCTTCAACAGTGGCAATTCGCTGCATGCCTTTAATTGAAATTGCTGAACGGGCAACATTTCTTGCGTGATCCCCGGCCCGTTCCAAATCAGTTACCGCTTTTAAAATGCCGACAACTTCCCGTAAGTCGCCGGTCACCGGTTGGTACAGGGCAATCATTTCAAATGACCGCTTTTCAATGTGGATCTGGAGATGATTGATTTCATGATCATTGGTCACAACCGCTTCGGCTTTTTGAATATCGTGGTCAACGAAGGCTTGCCCCGCATTAGTGACCGCCTCTCCGACGAGTGCCCCCAACTTCATAAAATCAGCTTTCAAACTGATGATTTCTTCATCAAACACTTTCCCCATAAACATCTCTCCTATCCGAATCGTCCGCTTACATAATCCTCAGTCTGTTTTTGGTCAGGATTTACGAACATCTTAGTGGTCATATCGTATTCAACAACTCTGCCTTCCATGAAGAACGCTGTTTTATCAGAGATTCGGGAAGCTTGCTGCAGGTTGTGCGTCACAATAATAATTGTATAATCTTTTTTTAATTCAAGCAAAGTATTTTCAATCTTGGCACTGGAAATTGGATCCAAAGCACTGGTCGGCTCATCCATTAAAATGACCGATGGTGAGGTCGCTAACACTCTGGCGATACAAATTCGCTGCTGTTGACCGCCGGAAAACGACAGGGCGTTGTCATACAAGTTGTCCTTGACTTCATCCCAAACGGCGGCCTGCTTCAAGCTGCGTTCAACGATCTCGTCAAGTTTTTGCTTGTCTCTAATGCCGGCAATTCGCAGCCCATAAGTGATATTGTCATAGACTGAAAAAGGAAACGGGTTGGGTTGTTGGAACACCATCCCAATAGATTTTCTCAATTCTACCAGATTAGTCTGGGGCGAGTAAATATTTTTGTCATGAAACTTGACCGTTCCGGTAATGGTCACGCCATCAATCATATCATTCATCCTGTTAAGACACCTTAAAAAAGTTGACTTTCCACATCCGGATGGCCCAATTAAAGCTGAAATTTGATTTGGCTCAAAGTCTAAATTAACGCCGTGAAGCGCTTGAAAATCGCCATAGAATAAATCCAAGTTTTCTGATGAAATAATTGGTTCTGACATGTCGTTCCTCCTAGCCAAAGTTACCTGAAACATAGTCATCCGTCATCTGAACCTTAGGCCGCGTGAAGACCTTTCTCGTCTTATTATACTCAATTGCCTCTCCCATATTGAAGAAGACCGTGTAGTCGCTTAAACGAGCTGCCTGCTGCATGTTGTGAGTCACGATGATAATTGTATAGTCCTTTTTCAGTTCCCGCAGGGTTGCTTCCAACTGTTGGGTTGAAACCGGGTCTAAGGCACTGGCAGGCTCATCGAGCAATAAAACGTCCGGTTGAACGGCGAGCGCCCGGGCGATACATACCCGCTGTGCTTGACCACCGGAAAGCGAAAGCGCACTTTTGTTCAAGGAATCTTTGACCTGATCCCAAACAGCAGCCTGCTTTAATGTCTTTTCAACGACTTCATCCAACACTTTTTTATCATGAATCCCGCGCCGCTGAAGGGCAAAGGTCACGTTATCGTAAATTGACTTGGCAAATGGATTGGGTCGTTGAAATACCATTCCGATCCGACGACGGACTTCGTAAACGTCAATTTTTGGTTGGTTGATGTTAACGCCCTGGTAAAGAATCTGTCCTTTCACCGTTGCCACCCCATCGTTCATCCGGTTCAGCGCCCGCAAAAAGGTTGACTTACCGGAACCGGACGGGCCAATCAGTGCCGTAATCGTATTTTTTTGAAATTGAATATCCGCGTTGTGCATTGCCAATGTTTTTCCATACAGAATTTCTAAGTCCCGGGTTTGCATGGTAATTTCAGTTTCTTCGGGATTAAAATGGTAAATGAAGCGTTTCGGTTTATCATTTAATTCAGTTGTATTTTGCATTTTCATTCACCTACTTGACTGATGTCATTCGTTCAAAGACTTTTCGACCAATAAAACGAGCCGACAGATTAAAAATTAGAATTGCCAACACCAAAACGGCTGCGGCACCGGAAGAAACCTGGGTCAGATCCGGCATAATCCCTTCTGAATTAATCTTCCAAATATGAACTGCCAAAGTCTCAGCCGGCCTAAGCGGGCTCAACGGACTGTCGATGTTAAACGGGTTCCAATCACCGAAATTCAGTGCCGGTGCACTTTGTCCCGCGGTATAAATTAAAGCGGCAGCCTCACCGAAAACCCGACCGGAACATAGGATTACTCCACTAATGATGCCGGGAAGCGACGCTGGGACGACGATGTGAATAATGGTTTCGTACTTTGAAAGTCCAAGCCCGAGGCCGCCTTGACGTTGGTCATCGGAAACGTTTGAAAGTGAATCTTCGATGTTTCGGGTTAATAACGGTAAGTTGAAAATCGTCAGCGTCAAGGCCCCTGAGAGAATTGAAAACCCATAGTTGAACTGAACAACGAAAAGCAAAAAGCCAAACAGCCCAACGACAACGGACGGAAGCGAACTCAAAATTTCAATCGACGTCTTAATCATTGACGTAAACCAGTTATCTTTGGCGTATTCATTCAAATAAATAGCCGCCAACAGGGCAATCGGTAAAGAAATCAACATCGCTAATACCAGGAGATAAAACGAATTAAAGAGTTGAACGCCGATCCCACCGCCGGCATTAAAGGCTTTGGCAGGAGATGTCAGAAAATGCCAACTGACATGTGGCAGGCCAGTGATAAAAATGTAGCCAATCAGAAACGCTAAGATCAGCACCACAAATCCTGCAATCAGCTTTAAGCCGGTAATGGCAATTTTACTTTGCTTCTGTGATCGATTCATTTTTTAAACGCCCCTTTCCGGCCAATCATGTGAACCAACAAGTTGAAGAATAGTGACATGACCAGGAGGACCAGTGCCAATGACCAAAGCGCGTCATTTTGCAGCGATCCCATCACCGTATTCCCCATCCCAGCGGTTAACACCGAGGTTAATGTCGATGCTGGTGACGTCAGGTTGTGTGGCATCAGGGCAGCATTTCCGATAACCATTTGAACGGCCAGTGCTTCACCGAATGCCCGGGCCATCCCAAAGACGACGGCAGTCAAGATGCCTGGTGTTGCCGCTCTTAAAACGACTTTCCAAATTGTCTGCCACCTCGTTGCTCCTAAGGCCAGAGACGCTTGACGGTAATACTTGGGAACCCCTTTAAGTGAATCGACGGTCATCGAGACAATCGTTGGTAAAATCATCACGAAAAGAACGAAGGTCCCTGAAAGAATTCCGAAGCCACTGCCGCCAAAAGTGCTTCGAACAAACGGGACGACCACTGACAAGCCGATAAATCCGTAAACAACGGAAGGAATTCCAACCAACAGCTCAGTTACCGGCTGAAGAATTTTCGCACCCCGCTTCGGTGAAATTTCGGTCATGTAAACGGCGGTTCCAATCGCAAACGGTGTCGCTAAAGCAGCCGCGAGTAACGTGACCAAAAACGAGCCGACAATCATGGGTAACGCACCAACGGCTTGCTGGCCGCTCGGCGTCTTGGTGCCCGGGTTCCAAATCGTGCCGGTAAAGAATTCTTTGACACTCACATTATCCCGAGAAAAGGTGGAAAGCCCCTTGCTGGCAACAAAGACAATGATTCCCAAAACAATCGCCATAATCAAGAGCAGTGCAGATAGGCTCAGCAAGTGGCCAAAGCGCTCATAACGGGCCGTCTTGGATTTTTTCATTAATTGCTTGGCTAATTTTTCATTTTGCACAGTTATTCCCCCGATCCCTTCGAAATTTTACCCTGCCACGAACGTTGGTATTGCATATCCTTAACGGAGATGTACCCCAACTTGTTGAACAGGGTTGTTTGAATATGATCGTTCTTTAAGTAGGTCAGGAATTTTTTGGTTAACCCAGTCGGTTTCCCACGGGTATAAATGTGCTCATATGACCAAATTTTCCATTTGTTATTTTTCACATTGTTTTCAGTTGGTTGAACGCCGTTAATTGAAATTGGCTGGACACTTTTATTAATATAGCCGAAAGAAACGTAGCTGATCGCCCCAGGCGTTGAGGAAACAATTTGCCGAACCGTTCCTGAAGAATCCTGTTCCTGGGCAGTCGCACTTTCATGACCGGCCAGCCCGAATTGCTCGAACGTTACCCGAGTCCCACTTCCCTGCGATCGGTTAATCAATGTCACGGGCAGGTTGGGTCCGCCGAGCTGGCGCCAATTGGTAATTTTACCGGTAAAAATGGCAATTAATTGTTTGGTTGTTAAATTCTTAATGCCAACTTGATCGTTGGTAATGGGTGCAACGCCCACAACGGCAATTTTGTGGTCAACCAAACCTTTGGGGTTGATTCCCGCCTTTTCTTCGGCAAACAAATCAGAATTTCCCATCTGAACGGCCCCGGTTTCAATTTGGCTGAGTCCGGTTCCGGAACCGCCACCCTGAACGTTAATAAAGATGCCGGCGTGATCAGCCGAATACTGTTCACTTGCGGCTTCAACTAACGGCTGTAGAGCGGTTGAACCAACCGCCGTAATTGATTGCTGGTTGGTTGACGTCTTGCTTCGGGCATTGTACGCGCCAATGCCGGCAACAATGATGATCAAACAAAGTCCTAATTTTAAGAGTGTCCGTTTTCGCATTCCAATTCCTCCTAGATCTTCAATTAATATTGTAATCAATCAATGTAAATATTTGACTTGGCGAATGTAAAAGTTATGTAAATGTGTCAGGGGGTTGTTTTATTTCAAATCAAAAGACGGTGAAAACAAAAAAGCCGTGACCACCCCAGCGTCTGGGATCATCACGGTATTGATTTGAATTCTGGGATCTAAATAACCTGTATCCCAGTCTTTGTTAATTGTAAATATCCTGTCAAAGTGAAATAACTTTATTGATTTTCAGAATCGGTTTGACTGTCCTCGTCAACAAGTGGAAATTCAACGGTGAATGTTGAGCCCACACCCCGCTGACTTTTAACGTGAATCGTCCCGCCAATCGCGTCAACCATTTCTTTAACAATCGATAATCCAAGGCCGGTGCCGCTGACCTTTTGTTTGGTTCTGGAATCGTCGGCACGGTAAAAACGTTCGAACAACCTGGAAATATCTTTTTGGGCAATTCCGATTCCGGTATCCGAAACAATCAACTGCCAATAACTGTCATTATCATCATAAGAAATGGTGATCTCCCCATTCGGCTGGTTGTACTTGATGGCGTTACTAACCAGGTTTCGTAAAATCCGGGTTAAAATCGTCGTATCTGTGTTCACTTCAACGTGCTCAGGAATTTGATTATGAATCGTTAAATGATTGTTGGCAAGCATCGAATCATAAGATTTTAATTCTGAATTGACAAAGTCGTGGAGGGCCAATGGCTTATAAACATAATTTGTCCCATTTTGGATGTGTGAAATCGTCAAAACATCTTGGACCAGTGAGGCTAACTGATCACTTTGCTGGTCAATAATTTTTAGAAATTCAACCAGACTCTTTTTGTCATCCATTGCACCGGATAACAGGGTTTTGGTAAATCCCGAGATGGCGGTAATCGGCGTTTTTAATTCATGGCTGGCATTTCGCAAAAAGTCGATTTGCATTTGCTTCACGTTAATAATATCTGAAATGTCATACATGATCACCAAAATATGAAAGTCCTTGTCCAGCTGGTTAAAAATAATGCTTGTATCCCAAGTCACCGACTCCCCGGTAACGCTTTGAACCTCAACGTGCTGAGATTTGTGATTTTCAAATACGCTTTCCACCAGTGACAATAATTGATAATTGCGAATGTCTTGGGTGTACGGGTGAACCTGGGTCAAAATGTTACGTTCAAGAATTTTCCCCATTTCGTGGTTCGCAAAAATAACGTCATGGGTGGAATCGATCACCATCACACCAACCGGTAAGCTGGATAAGATTGTGATCAATTCGGCGTTACTATTGCTGATGGTCTTTCCCTCGTCTTGCTGGCGGCTTTGAAGCTCGTTTAGCTGATCGGCAATTCCCTTTAATGAATTTCCCGGCTCCACAAACAATGGCACTGCTGGCTGATGGTCGACAATATTTTCCGTCATAACCATCAATTGTTTGAGTAATTTGTCGTGCTTCCGGTACTGGAGCACTAATACCAAGCTGGCGATGAGCAGGACAAAAGCGGCTATCAGGGCTAAAACAAGCCAGCCAGTCGATTTATTTGTAAAGCCATAAAAAAGCATGGCCAAAGTGGCAATGCTTAATAAAAAGACAATTAACGTTTGTTTTGCAAGTTTACTCATCGTCATCACCAGTTGAAAATTCATAGCCGAAGCCGCGAACTGTTTTTAGGTATTTAGGCTTCTTAGGATCAGGTTCGATTTTTTCTCGCAGGTGGGCAATTTGAATATCGACCATTCGACTTTGTCCGGAATAATCAAATCCCCAAACGCCTTGAAGCAATTGCTCCCGGCTCAGCACTTGATTTTCATGGCCAACCAGATACTGCATCAATTCAAACTCTTTTGGTGTCAACTTCAAATTATGATCGCCGGTACTGACGCGATACTTTTTATGGTCGATCGTAAATGGTCCGGTTGTTTCGACCTCACCCTTGTTAGCGGGTTGATTGGAACTACTATCAGAATTGCTTTTCTCGTATCGCCGCAAGACGGCGTTCATTCGGGCAATCACTTCTCTGGGGCTAAATGGCTTTGGAATGTAATCATCCGCCCCCATTTCCAAGCCAAAGACCTTATCGAATTCGGTGTCTTTGGCTGTCAACAAGATGACCGGTGTGTCGTTGCGATCCATTCGAAGCTGTTTTAAAACTTGTTCTCCACTGAGTTGTGGCAACATCAAATCTAACAGGACAATGTCGAAGTCGCCATTTTCCGCCATTGAAAGTGCGTCAACACCGTTAGTTGCACTTTGGACTTCAAAGTTTGCTTGTTTAAGGTTATATTCCAATAGCGTTACGATTGCCGGTTCGTCATCAACTACAAGTACCTTTTTCACGGTAGGCCTCCTAATTACTAAGTTGCGTATACGTTTTGACCCCAATTTCGTGGGGAGAATTCTTAAAGATTGCCGATTCGGTCATTTTTAACTGGTCGTTCCGGTCAAGGACTTTAAATCGGCAGTAGGTTGAATTGGTACTCAAGGCACGGTAAAATTCATCATCATTTGCAACTTTAATCCCGTTGACTTCCAAAATGACATCGCCAACCTTGAGATCCATTTTTGCCGCGGGGGTCTCGGGTTGAATGCCAATCACCCGGATACCGTTCATCACCTCGCTGTATTCAAAGCTTTGCTGATGGTCACGGCGTTTTGCAAGCATCAAGGTTAAGTAATATCCCAGCCACAAGACAATGATTGATGGCAAAACAGCTGTTGGAACAAAGTAGCTCACGATGGCCAGCACGACTCCGACACCCACTAGAAGATACATTGATTTGCTCAATTTAAGAAACAATTCTCGCGGCACACTATGACGAACGGAAAATTTCAGTCCCAATAAGATGGGAACCAGTAGCACCGCATAGGCGTGATCACCGATTTGAAATAGCGGCATAAATGGAAAACTGGTGTGAAACCAGTCACCAGGAACAAACAGCAGGAACGGAAAAATACTGAGCTCATTAAACTTGTATATCGCAATCTTATTGTTCCGCTGATTGCGAACCAGTGTTGGCGAATCAAATTTTCCACCATTAAGGTGAATGAAGACGGCGGTTAAACCAATGACCACCACAAATATAATTAACAGGTTAATCGGATTCACTGATGCTGACCGAATGCCGAGTTGGTTAAACCATTTGAAAATTGGCGCCAGTTGAGGCAGTGTCGGTAAAAGCAGAGTCACCACACTGGAAATTCCTGCAATTGTGACCGGCAACAGCCACCACGGAATGACCAGTAGGAAAAGAGCCATCAACGCTTCATAGACAATCAACCACGGAAGAGAAATGCTTAAAAAACCGCCCAAAATAATTGATCCCAGGACACCAAAAATGATTAAGCTGCGAACAAAATGCCGCCCCTCATAAAAGTCCTCATAAATCGCTGAATTGAAAATCGCGCGTTCTTTTTTCAGCCGATTTCGATAAATCAGGTAGCTGCGAATAACCCCGATCCACAATGCTGGCTGAATCACATAAAACCCAAGTGCAATTAAAATTTTCATTATGTCTTGTCCTCACCAATAATTATAAAGCTAGTATATCATTTATTTAACGGTGTTTTAAGAAACTTCGCAGAAACACCGCCCGGAATCGTCGTCTAAGAGATTGCAAATCAAAAGGGCTGATGCCAAACCAACATTGGTCTTGCTCCAGCCCCGACGGACTTATTCCGGATTTGTTTTGCTCAACTGCCATTGCAAATAAGCCGTGATAAAGGGATCGAGATCGCCGTCCATCACGCCGTCGACATTGGCGGTTTCATAATTTGTCCGGTGATCTTTGACCATTGAGTAGGGATGAAAAACGTAGGACCGAATTTGTGATCCCCAACCAATGTCTTTTTGTTCGCCTTCGATTTTTGCCTTTTCTTCAGCTTTCTTTTCTTCTTCAAGTTCATATAACTTGGATTTCAACATATTCATGGCGGTTTGCCGGTTTTGAAGCTGTGATCGCTGGGCCTGGCTGGCCGTCACAATTCCAGTTGGAATATGGGTGATCCGAACCGCTGAAGAAGTTTTGTTGACGTGTTGCCCACCGGCACCGGACGAGCGGTAAACGTCAATCTTTAAATCGTCCGGGTTGATCTTAATCGACACATCGTCATCGAGTTCCGGCATCACATCGACGGAAGCAAAGGAAGTGTGTCGTCTTCCGGCTGAATCAAAGGGCGATAACCGAACCAATCGATGAATTCCCTTCTCAGACCGCAAATAACCATAGGCGTTTTCGCCGCTAATCAAAATTGAAACACTGTTGAGACCCGCGACATCTCCGACCTGATAGTCCAAGGTTTCGACTTTAAAGCCGTGGGCCTCTCCCCAACGGGTGTACATCCGCAGCAACATTGATGCCCAATCTTGAGCTTCGGTTCCACCTGCACCAGGGTGGATTTCCAAAATGGCGTTGTTGTGATCGTACTTACCGTTCAATAACAGATTTAATTGGTAGCGGTCCAGTTGTTTCTTCAACGTCTGTTCGTTAGTTTCAAATTCCCCTTCCATTCCGGAATCGGGATCCTCGCTGATTAACTCTAAGGTAACTTTGAGATCGTCCAATTGGTTTTTGAGCGACATAAAGTTATCTCGTTTGGACTTCAATTGATTGGTCTCATCAATTAATTTTTGGGCAGCTTCCTGGTCGTCCCAAAATCCGGGTTCCGCCATTTTTGATTCGTTGATCGCAATTGTTTCACTCAACGCATCGAAGTCAAAGCGACCCCCTAAAACCATCGATGGCTTTTTGCATATCTGCGATTTGATTTTTTGCTTCACTTAATTCAAACGTCATATTAATCCCTCTTATTTCTCCAGATTCAAAGAAAGAATCCAAACAATCATCGTAATTGTCGGATTCTTCTGCGTCATACTATTAACGTTGCATATTTTGACGAATTTCAGCTTTCATGAACAGACGGGTTGCGTCGTATTCGATGTCGGCAATCATTTCTTCGAACATTTTGTAACCTTCTCGTTGGTACTCAACAAGTGGGTTTTGTTGACCATAACCACGAAGACCGATTGATTGACGCAATTGATCCATGATATCAATGTGATCAGTCCAGTGGGAATCAACAACTCGCAGAATGACAACTTTTTCGAATTCTAGCATTTGTGAGGCATCATAAAGTTGTTCCTGCTTTTCCTTGTACTCGTTGTTGGCCAAGTCCATTAACATGCTCTTGATTTCATCAGCTGATTTGCCTTGGAAATCTTCGAGTGAAATTTGATCGGGGCTGACCATGGCACTAATGGCGAAGTCCAAAATTGTTTGAAGATCCCAATCTTCTTTTTCGCCTTGCGTATGAAGGTCAACGATTCGGTTAATTGTCCGTTGAATCATTGGCATAATAACCCACTTCAGATCCTTTTGTTCATCAATGACTTCGCGACGCTCACCGTAAATAACTTCACGTTGTTGTCTCATAACATCATCGTATTGCAAAACGTTCTTTCGTGAATCGTAGTTATTTCCTTCAACCCGCTTTTGAGCCGATTCAACTTGTTTGGTAATCATCTTTGAACGAATAACGGCGTCTTCGCCTTCAACGTTAAGATGCTCCAAGAAGTTCTTGATCTTTTCAGAACCAAATCGACGCATCAAATCATCTTCAAGTGACAGGTAGAATTGTGACAAACCTGGATCACCCTGACGACCAGAACGGCCACGAAGCTGATTATCAATACGACGAGACTCATGACGTTCAGTACCAATAACGGCAAGTCCGCCGAGTTCAACGACACCTGGTCCTAATTTGATATCCGTTCCACGACCAGCCATGTTGGTGGCAATGGTTACGGCACCACGTTGGCCGGCATTGGCAACAATTTCAGCTTCCTTGGCATGGTTCTTGGCATTCAAAACAACGTGAGGAATCTTTTCTTCGTCAAGTCGGTGTGACAAGTATTCAGAAGTTTCAACCGCAACAGTCCCGACCAGCATTGGTTGGCCCTTGGTATGGAGTTCTTTAATCTTGTTCACAACAGCTTCGAATTTTGATTCCAGCGTTGGGTACAATACATCTGGATGATCAACCCGGACAACCGGCTTGTTGGTTGGAACAGAAATAACTTCCATGTTGTAAATCTCACGGAATTCTTCTGCTTCAGTCTTGGCAGTACCAGTCATACCAGCAAGCTTCTTATACATCCGGAAGAGGTTTTGGTAAGTAATGGTTGCCATTGTCTTACTTTCCTCGTTAATCGTAACCCCTTCTTTTGCTTCAAGGGCTTGATGAAGACCATCTGAGAATCGACGGCCTTCCATGATTCGTCCGGTAAATGAGTCAACAATCTTAACTTCATCATCGGAAACCACGTAATCCTTATCACGGAGCATGATAAAGTTGGCACGCAAAGCCTGATCCAAATGGTGGGTCAAAGCCGTGTTGTCAGTATCGTAAAGGTTCTTTAAGTTAAAGTACTTCTCAGCTTTTTCAATTCCTTGATCAGTTAATGAAACTGTCTTGGTTTCCAGGTCAAGCTTAAAGTCGTCGCCTTCGTGAAGGGTTTTGGCAAACCGATCTGTTCGTTGGTAAAGATCGGATGTTCCGCTCGACTGACCAGAAATGATCAATGGTGTTCTGGCTTCATCAATTAAGATGGAGTCAACTTCATCGACGATCGCAAAGTTAAGTGGCCGTTGAACCATTTGCTCTTTGTAGGCAACCATGTTGTCACGCAAATAATCAAACCCGATTTCGCCGTTGGTTGAATAAGTGATGTCGGCAGCGTATGCTTCACGCTTCTCATCGGCATCTTTTTCGGTTGTGTTAACCCCAACCGTTAGGCCAAGCCAGTTATACAACTCGCCCATTTCAGTCGCATCACGTTGAGAAAGGTACTCGTTAACCGTGACAACGTGAACTCCTTTTCCAGCAAGTGCATTTAAATAAACCGGCATCGTGGCAGTTAAAGTCTTACCTTCACCAGTCTTCATTTCTGCGATATTTCCTTCATGAAGAACAATTCCACCCATGATCTGAACGTGGAATGGATAAAGGCCCAAGACCCGTTTTGCACCTTCACGGGCAACGGCAAATGCTTCTGGAAGCAGGTCATCCAAGGTTTCACCCTTTTGATAACGTTCCTTTAATGCCGGCGTCTTGGCTTGTAGTTCTTCATCGCTGAGTTGGCGGTATTCTTCTGCGTACGAACCGACTTTGTCAGCAATTTTGCTGAGTCGTTTGAGTTCGCGCGTATCACTTTCAACCCATTTCTTTAAAACATTAGCCATTAGTAAATTCCCTTCTAAATTAAAATACTTTTCAAATTTATAATAGTATTTGTTGACTGCATACTTAATTAGTGTAACATTTTAGGTCGCTTATGAAAACAAAAAAACAATGTATCAGCGGCATTTAACCATGATAATACATTTTGCCCGGATATGAAAGGTTTGACGCACAATTTAGCCGTGATTCATGGTTCGAAAACAAAAAAGTTGGGAACGAATCGACCTGCAATTCATCCCCAACTTTACGCAAACATTTAAATGCCCGCTAGTATCGTAAATAATTATTCTTCGCCGGTCTCAATCAAGCCATAACGGCCATCATTACGACGGTAAACAATGTTAATGCCTGAAGTTTCTGCATCTTCGTAGATGAAGAAGTCATGGCCCAACATGTCCATTTGAAGAATGGCTTCCTCGTTGTCCATTGGCTTCAAAGCTAATTGCTTTGTCCGAACAACTTGGAATTTGGATTCATCATCTGTATCTGCGCTAACGTCTTCGGCTGGTGCAAATTCAAGGTTCTTGAATCCTTTTTCACGAGATTTGCGGTTAACCTTGGTCTTGTACTTACGAATTTGACGTTCGAGCTTATCTGTTACCAGATCAACACTTGCATACAAATCGTTAGACATTTCTTCGGCTCTCAAAGTTAAGTATGGCAAAGGAATGGTTACCTCAACTTTTGCTTGCTTATCTGGATAAACCTTCAAATTAACGTGAGCGGTATTTTTCACGTCCTTTTCAAAGTACTTCTCCAGCTTGCTGATCCGTTTTTCAACGTAATCCCGGATCGCTTGGGTTACCTCAATGTTTTCACCACGAATGTTAAAAATTAGCATAGCGTTCTCTCCCTTCACCATTAAAGGCTTAATGGTCCACTAATGAAATCACTTTCATTACTGGCTACAACTTTAGTATAATTGAAAGTTCGCATTTTAACAATCATTGGGTTTGGATTTCTTTAACGGGCCAAAGTCAATCCTTTAACATCCGTCGCTCCGGCTTGGTACAGCAAAGCCGCTGCGTGCCTGATAGTCGTGCCGGTTGTGTAGACGTCGTCGACTATTAACACCGGGGTATCTTTTATCAAATTTTTCTGTAATTTTAATAATTCAAATGGTTGAATCAAGTCTAATCGTTGCCGACGATTTTTTTCGGATTGTCGGATTAATTTTTGATCTTGTGTTACCTTGAGTACTTCATGGTAGTGCGTCCGGTCGAGCAACCCGGTAACCTGATTAAATCCACGGGTTGCCAAGGTGCCTTGGCTCACCGGGATTGGAACGATGAGTCGCTTGGTATGCGCTAAAGCCAACCGCAGTTCCGACACAAAAACATATCTCAGCCGATAATCGCCATTGAACTTATATCGTTTCATAAAATCCTTCATTGCTGCGTTGTATTCGAACAAGGCTTGGTTGGTCAGGTTTGGAAGTCCGCTGTCGCGCCACCGGATACAATCTTGACATGGGTTTGTCATTTGGGAAACTAACTTTCGACCGCACCCATCGCAGGTGGGCATTGATAATCGATTAAACCCGGATCGACAGGCATGACAAACCGTATGACTGGAAATCGGCCTCAGGGAAATCAACTCGCCAAATGAAATGTTGTCTCGAATTATTTCACCGCATAATAAACAATGTTTCATAGCGCTGCCGCCTTTTGATTCATTAATTTAATCTGGCGATCACAGGACTTGATGTTGGCAGTCTTTGATTCACAATAAAATAGCACTTCCCCAGTCGGCCGATCGCTGTTTCTCCCAACTCGCCCTGCAATTTGAACCAGCGCCGCCGCCGAAAAAATATCGTCGTCAGCCTTCAGCACAATTACGTCAATCCCCGGAAAAGTCACGCCCCGTTCCAAAATCGTGGTGGTAATCAAAAAGTCCAATTGATGGTTGCGCATTAAGGCGACCTTTTCAATCCGCTGAGGATCCGCTGAATAAACCGTTTCAAATTTGGCCGCCATTTTAGTGGCTTTGAGGGCGTCAAAAACATGTTTCAAATCTTTAATGTGTGGTACAAAGAGTAAAAAGCGCTGCTTGGCATCAATTAACGCTTGAATCTTGTTTAGAATGTTTTTTGGTAACTGGCCATCATTGATCAAAGTTGCTAATCGTTTAGTTCGGATCACTGCTATCTCGGGCAACAGGTGACCATGGTAACGAATTGGCAGGTAACTGACGGTCAATTTATTTTGCTTAATCGCTCGAAACAGATTTTGGTCAGGGGTTGCTGTTAAATATAAGGTTGCGCCGGTCGGTTTGATGGCGTTGGCCACGGCAAAATGAAGCATTGCATTTCCGGAATACGGAAACACGTCAACTTCATCAATAATCAAGACATCAAATGCATGGTAGAATCGTAATAATTGGTGAGTGGTACAAACCGTTATCTGGCTGTAAACATAGGGTTGCTCACTTTTGCCATGTAGCAATACACAAGATACCTTTTCAAAAGCGACTTGAATCCGTGGAAATAATTCAATACAAACATCAACTCGCGGTGAAGCGATGCCGACACGCAAGCCATTTTCAACGGCCCAGTTAATGCCTTTAAATAACATTTCCGTTTTCCCGGCACCCGTGACTGCCCATAACAAGTGTCGCCGACGATTCTTAAAGACATCAATCACCGTTTGTGCACATTCAGCCTGCAGTTTCGTTAATTTTCCCTGCCAAGTCAGTGGTTGGCTGATACGCGGAAATTCATTAGGTTCCGGCGCAAAGGCCAACTGCTGCAGCGTATCTATTCGCCCCATTTGAATACAAACGTAGCAGTAATACTGATTGTTGGGAAGCGCTGCTAGTCTTCGCTTCAAACGACTGCCGCAACGACAACAGGCAATGCCGTGGTCTGTTTGGATGGCCGCCCGTGTCTTGACGCCTGGATGATGATTAAGTGTTTCACCAAGCATCGACATCGGCATTTGGCGTCCAAACAACTCTGATATATCATTAATCATAGAAAAACACCTCACTATTTAAATACGAGATGTATGGAGGAATACTTTTGAAAAAAGAATCTTTAACAATTAAAAAAAACGGCTCCCATGAAATTGAAATTAAAAAGTCCCGCTTTATCTGCACGATGGTAAGAATTCAAAGCGAGGACCAGGCAAAACAATTGATTGAACAAGTCACCAAGGAAAATTCCAAGGCGAACCATAACTGCTACGCTTACATGCTGGGAGACGATGATCATATTCAGCGCGAAAGTGATAACGGCGAGCCTTCAGGGACTGCCGGAGTGCCAATCTTAGAGGTTTTAAAGAAAAACGAACTGCACAACGTTTTAGCTGTCGTTACCCGATATTTTGGCGGCATTAAATTGGGCGCCGGTGGCCTTATCCGTGCGTACAGCAACGCGACTTCAACCACCATCGATCAGCTGGGGATTGTCAAACTTGTCAACAAGCAGCAGCTGACACTGACCATCGACTATAATCAATTCGACAAATTAAAATATTTTCTTGAAAACGAAGCCATTCCGATCGAAGACACCCAATACACCGATCAAATACAGGTTGTCATCGCGGTCAGTGATGATCATTTCAATGCGCTTATTTCGGCGATTACAAATTTACTGAGTGATCAATTTACTTACGACAAGGGGCCGTACAAAATTTTTGAAGTCCCCTACTCAAGAGAGGCTCGACAGCAAGATGAAAGATAACAAGTGCTGGTATAAAATTTGATTTTAATTAAGTCAAACGCTCTGAAAGTGTGATGATTACTAGGTTCACACTTTTTATTTACATCAATAGGATAACGATGTTATCTTATTTTTATAAAGGAGGTTTCAACTATCGCTGGAAAAACAAATCAGACCAAGAACCTTATTCTGTCTACAACTATCCGTGAGATTAAGGAAAATGGTTACCAAACAATATCACTTCGAAAATTACTTTCACAATTAAACTTAACCACTGGATCGTTTTATAAACATTTCTCAAGCAAAAATAATTTGTTTGAAAATGTGGCAGAAATTGTTTCGAAAAGATTTTCTGAGAATGCCGAACGACAACTATCGCAAGTACAAGGAGATGCACTGGACGAGTTAGTTACTCTGGGCGAATTCATCATTTCTGAAATAGAATCCGATCCAAATCTTACAGACTTTTTATTATTTAATCCAAGCATCATTCCTGTTTACTTAATTGAATCGAATATTGATACGTTTGAGTTACTAAAACTCACTCACCACATTATCGCAAAGCTTGTTAAGCAGCGTGATCTCTCTCAAACGGAAAATGAATTATTCGTCAAGGTTTGGGCATTTATTCAAGGTTATGGCTCACTTATTTCAAGGGGCGCCGTTAAATACGACCGCCATTTATTATTGACAGCTGCTACTCAATTGATTGGAGAAAAATGAAATGTCAAACACATTAATTATTTATTGCCACCCATACGAAAAAAGTTTTAATCACGCTATCGTGGAATCGGTCATCAATAATCTTGAGCTACATCATACAGATTGGACAATGATTGATCTTTATAAAGAAGCATTCAATCCTACATACAATGAAGAAGAGCTCCGCTTGTTTCACGACGGAAAATCCCACGATCCCCACGTGTTAAAATATCTGGAAGATTTACAAAAAGCAGATAAGCTTATTTTCGTAACACCAATTTGGTGGAACAGCATTCCAGGAATGTTGAAAGGTTTTATTGATAAAGTCATGAAGGAAGGCCCGGGTTTATCACACACTGTGACTAAAACGGGCGTTAAGGGGAACCTAACCAATATTAAACAGGCGTATGTGCTGACAACATCGACTTCACCAACGTTTTATTTTCGCTTCTTTTGTGGAAATGGGATCAACAGAATTTTTATTCGCCAAACATTACGACAACTGGGCATCAAAAAATCTAAATGGGTGAATTTCGGAGGTATCTCTACTTCTAAAAATTCAAAACGAACTGCTTATCTCGACCAATTAACTAAAATCAATTTTTGATTGAGAACAAAAAACTGCGTAGACAAAATACAACTTGTCTACGCAGCTTTTTAAGTTTTAATGATTATTTTTACTCGTCGTATCCTTAACAAGCTTCTTGATGCCGTTTAACAAGGGCTGGCGGTCCTCACCCACCAGACCGATGGTTTCAACAAACAGCTCCAATCCGATTAAAACCGCAACCGTCAGCAGAATTGATCCCCACAACGTTGAGATTGGGTATAACAATGAGATAAACGAAAAAATCAACGCAATCCCGTAAATCACCAAAACGGTTTGACGATGTGTCAGGCCAATTTGCATGAGTCGGTGGTGCAGATGACGTTTATCAGCATGCGTGATCGGTTCCTTGTTTAAAAGTCGCCTGAAAATGGCAAAAACCGTATCGGTAATCGGAACGCCCAAAATCATAACAGGAATCAATAATGTAATGAAAGTGGCGTTTTTTAGCCCGAACAGTGAGAAAACAGACATCATAAAGCCAATAAACAAGGCGCCGGTATCACCAAGATAAATGCGTGCCGGGAAGAAGTTGTATGGCAGAAAGCCGATACAAGCCGCAACCAGCGTGAAAATCATGATGGCGACGAAAATATTGCCGACATTCAAGAAGAACATGGCGGTAATTCCCATAGTCGTCAAAGCAATAATCGCAACCCCGGTGGCCAACCCATCCAACCCATCAATCAAATTGACGGCATTGGTAATTGCCAAAATCCAAATCCAAGTAATGGGTAGGCTCATCCAACCGAGGTGAATCGTGATAAACGGCAACGTAATGCTGGTCATTTTAACGCCGGCAGTAAAATAAACCCACAGAGCCGCGATCGAAATCCCAAGGACCTTTTGACGGGGCTTCAAAACAAAAATATCGTCAATAATCCCCGTCAAAATAATAATTGTCTCACCACCGTATATCCCCCAGAGGACCTTCGTCGGAAATTGTCCGCGCAAAAGAATCATGGTTGTAAAGGTGTAGGCAATAAAAATGGCCAACCCACCAATCGTTGGCATTGGAATTTTATTCACTCGTCGTTTGTTTGGCCGATCTTCAGCACCAACAGCAAAAGCAAGTTTCCGGATAAATGGGGTTAGGACTGCAGAAATAATCATGGTAGCAAATAGTGACACAATGATCTCGAATTTCAAAACTGTAACCTCACTTATTTCCTTCCAAATCAATATTAATTCAATTATACAAATGACAAATCATAAAAACAAGGTTCTACTTTTTCACAATCTGAATAAGCTTACTTATTTAATTACACCGGCCCAATTGTGTCAATTTTCACATTTCACAAAATTGCTAGCGTTTTCAATTGTCATCCTTCACAAAAACATTTATACTAGGAGTTGTAAGACAACAGCTTTAATTATTTTATAATTCACAAACGGAAGGAGTTTTTTACTATGGCTGACAAATCAAATACTACACAAGCCGAAACAAAGGATGCCCCAATCTTAGTTCAAATGGGTATCTTCGCCGGCGTATTGTTTGTTTCCAGTTTAATTTCACCATTGTTTCCACCAACATTTCCAGTCCCAACACCAGTTATTGGGTTAGTTCTACTTTATCTTCTCTTAACTTTCCACATTGTTAAGGTTGAATGGGTTGATAAATTTGCAACCTTTATGATCGGAATGATTGCATTTCTGTTCGTACCGTCAGGAATTCAATTAACCGCATCACTTGATATTATGAAGGCTCAAGGTGTACAGCTTATTGTTGCTATTATTATTTCAACGGTTGTCTTACTTGTCGTTATTGCTTACACCACATCATTCTTCATTTGGATCCGAAAGACTGTTTTCCACGGCGATATTTCCGTCAGTGAAACGGTTGACAAAAAATAAAGGAAAGGGTGAATATATATGTCTGCTACGCAAACAACCATTATTACGTATCTAGGGACACCAATTTTTGGTATCTGCTTGTCACTTGTTGTTTTCTTGTTTGGCCAATGGCTGTTCAAGATTGGTAAGGGATTCTTCTTATTCCAACCACTGTTTGTTGGTATGGTATTAGGAATCTTTATTCTCTGGTTGATGGCTAAGATGTTTGGCGTCGATGTTACTTGGTTCTACACCAACGCATACAAACCAGGTGGAGATATCATCTTCTGGTTCTTAAACCCAGCAACAATTGCGTTTGCCGTTCCTCTGTACAAGCGTAACGATATTGTTAAACGATTCTGGCTTGAAATTCTGCTATCATTAATTATTGGATTGTTCATTTCACTGTTCATTATCTACGGTGTTTCAAAACTCCTTGGTTTGGACAACAACGGAATCGCTTCAATGCTTCCACAAGCTGCTACGACAGCTATTGCAATGCCTATCTCTGGTGCTATCGGAGGTACTCCTGCTATCACTGCCATGGCATGTATCCTCAATGCCGTCTTGATTTACGCTTTGGCAACATGGCTGATCAAGATCTTCCACTTGACTGAACCTATTGGCCAAGGTCTTGGATTAGGTACTGCCGGACACACGGTTGGTTCAGCAAAGGCCATTCAATTGAGTTCTGTATCTGGTGCGATGGCCGCTATCGCCGTTGTTATCATTTCAATTGTTGTTGATATTGTTGTTCCAACATTTGCTAACTTAATGGGAATTGTTCATTAATTATTTCAAATAAAAAGGTTGCTCATTTGAGCAGCCTTTTTATTTTTCACAAAATTCCCCTCACCTTCATAAGGGAATTGAACCGTCTTACAGGGCGATGTAACCTAAGAAGGCAACATGGGCAACACCCCTTGACCAAAAGCGACTAAAGCGCGCTTATGAGCGATTAATGGGGATACTGGAAAGCCCACGTACAAACTAAGGGGCTGTGACAAAACTAACGTTTTGCCAACAGCCCCTTGCTTTTTCAATTTTATATAGCCAGAACGTGTGCCAAAAGGCCGCTTCCGTAGCATAACCCGCCTTTTGGCACACTCCCTTTTTAGCCTGAATGTAACTCAACTGAATCGGGCACCAAATAACAGCTCTCAAAGTATGAGCGGTATGTCCCCGCAGGCTTTAATCCCAACTACTCACGCAGGTGGTAGTTATAAGTTGAAATAATAATATTTTGTCTTGAATTTAAAATCGTTCGCAAGCGTAGACTGGTTTGGTTATGCAAGACGTTCTCCCAACGGTGACGAGGCACGAATTGTGGTACCAAGACCGTGGTTGAATAATTCCGATCAGCCGCACGCTTAGCAATCACATCACAGAATCGTAAGGTTGGTTGGGCGATGGATCGATAAGACGAATGGATATCCACGAATCGGACGTCTGGGAATTCCTTCTTAAATTGCTCAGAGGTCTTATGTTCCTTCTCGGGATTGGAATCAAACGAGACGTGCATTGCGATAACGTAATCACCAATTGACTGGGCATAGCTGATAGCATTCGCCGTCACCCGGGTCACCCCGCTAACCAGTACAATCACAGTCGCCCCATCAAAATGATGGGTAGCAGTAATCTCAGTTTCGTCTTCGACCACCCGGAGCTGCTCAGCAACTCGAACATAGTGATGGTGAATCTTGTAGAAAATTTGTAACAAAATCGGCATTACGATTAGATAAGGCCAAACATTGGGGAATCTTAACAGGAACAAACAAGTAACCAAAGCTAAGGAAATAAAGGCCCCAATAAAGTTGATCACTGATTTGATTTGCCAATTTTTCCCTCGGTTTCGATACCAATGAATAATCATCCCTGATTGCGACAGCGTAAATGGAATGAAAACACCGACCGCATAAAGTGGAATCAGTGAGTTCGTCCGACCACCAAAAATGCCAATCAAGACCATCGCACCAATTGCCAAGGAGATAATACCGTTGGAGTAACCCAACCGGTCCCCTTTATCCAAGTAAGCGTGGGGCAAGAACTTATCCTTCGCTAAATTATACGCCAAAATTGGAAAGGCTGAAAATCCGGTATTGGCAGCGACTGCCAAAATCATCGCGGTGGACAGCTGAAGAATATAGTAAACAATGCCGTGGCCAAACACATTCACACCAATTTGTGAAAGAACCGTTTCATGACTGTTAGGCACAATCCCCATGTAGTAACTAAGAAATGTAATCCCACCAAAGAAGCAAGCTAAGATGGTGGCCATGATCGCCAATGTTGCAGAGGCGTTCTTGCTCTTTGGTTTGTTGAAGTTAGGAACAGCATTACTAATCGCTTCAACACCGGTCAATGATGAAGAACCGGATGAGAAAGCCCTAAAGAACAGCACCAACGTCATCCCTTCAACGGGCGCACCAATATGCGCAGCCGCGTGATAGGCAATGTTGCCAGTGACGATATTGTAGCCACCGTATACGATCATCCCAATGATCATGATGATAAATAAATAAACAGGCAGCGTCAAAAATGAAGCGGATTCTCGAATTCCCCGAAGATTAAGCAACATAATAGCAACAACAATAAGACAGGAAATCAAGACTTGGTGCGAATACAATGACGGGATAGCCGAGGTAATCGCCTCGGTCGCAGATGTGGTTGAAACGGCAACGGTCAACATATAGTCAACCAGTAGTGACCCGCCGGCAACCAGTCCGGCCTGCTGTCCCCAATTGGTGCTGGCAACAACGTAAGCACCTCCACCAGACGGATAAGCATGAATAATTTGTTGGTATGACAACGTAATTGCAGCCAATAATACCAACACAAGTGCGGCAACCCAAATTTGGTACATCAACGCTGCTGCAGACAGCGTAATCAAAATGGTTGTAATCTGCTCAGTACCATATGCAACTGACGAGAGCGCATCGGAAGACAGTAATGCCAGTGCCTTAAATTTGGTTAAGGATTGACCACCTTCATCAGTGGTTTTTAACGGCTTCCCAATTAACAGCCGTTTAAGATATCGCCACATAAATAGTTACTCCTTTTTCAATAATCTACCATTCTTGTGAACCATAAAATGATAGTCCTTCTTGAGATTAAAAACAAGTCTTGATATGTACGCCCAAATGAGTTTAGAACTGAAACTCATTTGAAAGCCAAAAAATATGACATTTACCAGACAAATTTTGATTCAAAATAAGCACCAATCCTCATTAGGACTGATGCTTATTTTACAATACTTTAATCATAAATGGTTATTTTATGCTAAATTACATGCCCATTCCTGGTTGTGGCATTGGAGCAGCTGGTGTGTCCGGCTTAGGTTCGTCGGCAACAACAGCTTCCGTTGTCAACAACAAAGCAGAAACGGATGCGGCATTTTGAAGTGCTGAACGGGTAACCTTGGTAGGATCAACGATTCCATCGTCAATCATATCTTCAAATTTGCCGTTAGCAGCGTTATAGCCGATTCCAGGCTTTTCATCCTTGAGCTTTTCAACGATGACAGAGCCTTCAACACCGGCATTTTCAGCGATTTGACGAACTGGCTCTTCGAGGGCACGAAGGACGATTCTGATACCAGTTTCTTCATCACCGCCAGCTTCGGCATCCAACTTGGCGATTTCTGGAATGACGTTAATCAAGGCAGTTCCACCACCGGGTACGAAGCCTTCTTCAACGGCCGCACGGGTAGCGTTCAAAGCATCTTCAATCCGATACTTCTTTTCCTTCAATTCAGTTTCAGTTGCGGCACCAACACGAACAACGGCAACCCCACCTGATAACTTAGCTAAACGTTCCTTTAACTTGTCACGGTCAAAGTCTGAAGTCGTCTTTTCGATTTGTGTCTTAATTTCAGCAACACGGTTGGCAATTTCATCATTTGAACCTGAACCGTCAACGATGGTAGTTGAATCCTTCGTAACGTTAACCTTGTTAGCTTGACCTAATTGTTCAAGGGTTGCGTCCTTCAAGTTCAAGCCAAGGTCATCGGTGATCAAGGTTGCACCAGTCAAAATGGCGATATCTTGTAATTGATCCTTACGACGGTCACCAAAGCCAGGGGCCTTAACAGCAACAACGTTGAAGGTTCCACGCATCTTGTTCAAAACAAGTGTTGGCAATGCTTCGCCACCAATGTCATCGGCAATAATCAGAAGTGAACGACCTTGTTCAACAATCTTTTGCAGCAATGGCAAAATGTCTTGAATGTTGGTGATCTTCTTATCAGTTACCAAGATGTATGGATTGTCCAAGTTAGCTTCCATCTTGTCGTTGTCGGTTACCATGTATTGTGACATGTAGCCACGGTCGAATTGCATTCCTTCAACAACGTCCAAGCTGGTATCAACACCACGTGATTCTTCAATGGTAATGACACCATCATGGCCAACCTTTTCCATTGCGTCGGCAATCAACTTACCAACTTCAGTGTTGGCAGATGAAATTGATGCAATTTGTGCAATATCATCCTTGGTCTTAACATCGTGTGACATCTTGTGAAGGGCATCAACGGCAGCCTTGGTTGCTTTTTCAATCCCGCGACGAATACCAACTGGGTTGGCACCGGCAGTCACGTTCTTCATACCTTCATTGACGATTGCTTGTGTTAAAACAGTTGCAGTGGTGGTTCCATCACCGGCAACATCATTGGTCTTTGAAGCAACTTCAGAAACCAACTTGGCACCCATGTTTTCAAAATGATCAGGCAATTCAATTGACTTGGCAATTGTGACACCATCATTGGTAATGGTTGGTGTTCCTGCACTTTGTTCCAAAACAACGTTTCGACCCTTTGGTCCAATTGTTGCCTTAACTGTATCTGCTAATTTATCAACGCCTCGAAGCATTGCGCCACGAGCATCTTCAGAAAACTTTACTTGTTTAGCCATTTTAAAATTTCACCTCAAAAAAGTATTTTTGATTATTTTTAAATTGTTATTCGATTCAAATCATTCACTAACGCACAATTATCTTGGTAAAATGAACTTACTCGATAACTGCAACGATGTCTTTTTCATGCAGAACCAGGTAGGACTGATCGTTGTCCTCGATCTCGGTTCCGGCGTACTTATCAAACATAACCCGGTCGCCCTTCTTAACAACTGGCGCTACTTTTTGGCCGTTATCCAAAACGCGGCCATCACCCACGGCAACGACGGTACCAGCTTGTGGCTTTTTCTTTGCATTATCAGCAAGAACAATGCCGCCCACTGATTTTTCTTCTTCTTTTTCTGTTTCGATAATGACGCGATCTCCTAATGGTTTTAACACGTTAGTCCCTCCATTTACAACATTTTTTAGCATCATTAGCACTCGTATGTTAAAAGTGCTAATCACTGTTTATAATATATTATTTTTTCAGACCAATTGCAAGGATTTCTACATATTTTTCAAGATTTTAGTATTGACTAGGCCGGCTTTCACAAATTGACGTAACAGAAAAACCTTGTGACAAAGGCGTTTTAATCGCAGAACTGAAGTCATTCAAAAAAGCCGAGCCAAAAGTTGACACTTTTGGTCCGGCCAATAACATCTATTCATTAAGCTGTTACTTACTGAAATTTTCAATAAAATAAATCAAAGTTTGTAATTCGTTGGTTAAATCGACATTTTGGACTAACACATCATCAGGCACTGACAATCTGATCGGCGTAAAGTTCAAAATTCCCTTCACCCCACCGGCAACGGCATCGTCGGCAATCGATTGGGCAACGCTTGATGGAACGGTCAAAATAATCACTTTAATTTGTTGATCGTGAAGTTGATGCGCCAATTCATCAATTGGATAAACCGGAACGCCGTCTTCAATCGTGTTGACAATTTCATCATCGGTATCAAATGCAGCGGAAATTCGAACGTTGCCATCCTTGTGAAAATTAAAGTTCAACAAGGCGTGGCCCAAGTTCCCAACCCCGATCAAGGCAACGTTGGTCAGATGCTCCTGATTCAAAATCTGCTTGAAAAATGAAAGCAAATTGTCGACATCGTAACCGTAACCTCGTTTGCCCAAAGCACCAAAGTACGAAAAGTCCCGGCGGATTGTAGCTGAATCAACCTGCACCGCCTCAGCTAATTCGGTAGACGAAATTCGTTGCTTGCCTGTATCGTGTAATATATTTAAGTATCTGTAATAAATGGGCAATCGTTTAGCGGTTGCGCGTGGAATATTTTCAGCTGTCAAGAAAATTTCCTCCTATTTGTATTTTGATCATATAACTTTGTGAATTCCTATTTACAACTTATTCTACCATATCTCGACATCTTGTGAAATATATTTCAAATAATACTTACAAAAAATTACTGAAGCATTGAAAATTATGATAGAATTATATGATGTAAGTTACAAAACGAAAGGTGGCCAAACGCTTGATAATCTTACAAGTACAGGATCTCAGTAAACGTTTCAATGGCGAAACAATTTTTTCAAAAGTTAACTTGGCCATTCAAGAAAAAAGTCGCATTGCCTTGGTCGGCCGAAACGGTGCCGGCAAGTCGACCCTGGTCAAAATGATAATCGGTGAACAATCCGTTGACAGCGGCCAAATTGTCACCAAAAAGAATCTGACGATTGGCTACCTTGCCCAGGATACTGGTTTGGACTCCGATAAAAGCATCTATGATGAGATGGCATCGGTTTTTGCCGGTTTAAAAGCACAAGAACACAAGCTCCATGAATTAGAATCACAAATGAGTGCCCCTGATCTGGATACGACCTCTGAAGATTACCAAACGATTTCTTCACAATATGATAATATTCGGGCCGATTTTGAACAACATAACGGATACGGTTACGACGCTGAAATTCGCGGCGTGCTCCATGGCTTTGGTTTTGAGCAGCCCGACTACGATCGGCATATCAACGAATTGTCCGGTGGTCAAAAGACCCAATTGGCGCTGGCTAAGCTCTTGTTGGAAAAGCCTGAGCTCTTAATCTTAGATGAACCGACCAACCACTTGGATGTTGAAACCATCACCTGGCTTGAAGGTTACATTCAAAATTATAGCGGTGCGCTTTTGATTATTTCACATGACCGTTATTTTCTGGACCGGATTGTGAACGAAGTCTACGAAATGTCACAAGGGACCCTCCACCATTTCACTGGGAATTATACCGACTACACCCGAAAAAAGGGCCAGCTAGTCGAACAAGAGTGGAAAGAATACGAAAAACAACAGGCAAAGATTCAGAAGTTACAAACATTTGTCGATAAAAACATCGTCCGGGCATCTACGACAAAACAAGCTCAGGCGAGACGAAAGCAACTCGAAAAAATGGACAAGCTGCAAAAGCCGACCGGTGACGCCAAAAGTGCCCGTTTTTCATTTACGCCGGCTTCCAAGAGCGGCAACAACGTTTTAAACGTCGTAAACGCCGCGGTCGGCTACACCACTGTTCTTTCAGAACCGGTTAATCTCGACGTGAAACGTCACCAAGCGATTGCAATTGTCGGCCCGAACGGGGTGGGAAAATCAACGCTACTTAAAAGTATCTTGGGGATCATTCCATTTTTAAAGGGAACAGCCCAATTTGGCACCGGTGTTGATACCGGGTACTACGATCAAGAGCAGGCCTCCCTACACGATTCCAAAACCGTTTTAAGTGAACTATGGGACGATCATCCAACCACGCCTGAGGGCGACATCAGAAGCATCTTGGGCAGCTTTTTATTTTCGGGTGACGATGTTGCCAAAATGGTTCATGATCTTTCCGGCGGTGAAAAGGCCCGGCTTCTGTTGACGAAGCTGGCAATGCAGCACAATAATTTCCTGATTTTAGATGAACCGACCAATCATTTGGACATCGACAGCCGAGAAGTTTTAGAAAAAGCGTTAAATCAATTTGACGGCACAATTTTGTTTGTTTCCCATGACCGCTACTTCATCAATAAGATTGCCACGTCTGTGGTCGAACTGTCCCGTCAAGGCACAACGCTGTATTTAGGAAATTACGATTATTACGTCGATAAAAAAGCCGAGCAACTTGCGATTAAGGAACATGATGCCCAGAAAAATGCCCCGGAACAGTCACAATCCGAACCGGAGCAAACCACAGACAAGAAGAATTACGTCATCAATAAACAAGTTCAAAAAGAGCACCGCAAGCTTGAAAGAGAAGTGGCGTCGCTCGAAGAACAACTGGATCGTTTAACAAAAGAAAAAGATACAATTGAGACTGAGATGACCAAGCCGGATGTTTTTAACGACTTAGGTAAACTACAGGATCTGCAAACTCAACTTGATGAGACCAATCAAAAAATCGGCGAAACGGAATCAAACTGGGAAGCCGCCAGTTTGAAGCTCGAAAACATGTCTGAAGGCTAGCAGCTCTCGGATCACACCACTCGACTTTCACCTAAAAAATGAGCGTGGGCCAAATATCGGTTAGGTAATATTCAGGCTAAAAAAGAGGTTGGAGCAAAACTTTTAAGTTTTGTCCCGACCTCATTTTTTGTCCATATTTTTATTTAACTTCATCTTTAAGCCAATCAAATTCAAGCCCAGGATCGGCATTGAGCGTTGCGTCCGCCCGCTCACCGTGTCGATAGAGCATTTCCCCAGCTGCCCCAATCATGGCGGCATTATCCCCGCACAATGAGAGTGGTACCAATTCAAGCTTGGTTTGTGGAAAAGCCGCTAAGTCTGACGTGAGTCTGTCGCGCAACCCTTTGTTGGCTGCCACACCACCGGCTAAAATCAATTGCTTAACTGGAAATTCACGTAACGCTCTGACAGTTTTATCCGACAAAACATCTACAACTGCTTGTTGGAAGCTGGCGGCGAGATCTTCTTTGCTCAGTGATTCGTTGAGTTGATCTGCATGGTGAACCGTGTTAATAAACGCACTCTTCAAGCCACTAAAACTAAAATCGAAGTTCTCGTCGGAGTCCATTGCCCGAGGAAAGTTGAAAGTATCCTTGCCCTGATGAGCCAATTCGTCAACCGGCTTGCCGGCGGGATAGTTAATCCCGAGAACCCGACCAATTTTATCGTACGCTTCTCCGGCAGCATCGTCTCTGGTTTCACCAATAATTTCAAATCGATTTTCTTCCGGCATGTAAACCAGCTCAGTGTGTCCCCCGGAAACTACGAGCGCCATGGCCGGAAATTCGATCGGTTCAACTAATCGGGCAGCGTAAATATGTCCCGCCAAGTGATTGACCGGAACTAATGGTAACTGGTGGGCCCAAGCAACCGCTTTGGCAGCCGTCACACCAATCAATAGTGCGCCCACTAGGCCAGGACCGTAAGTAACCGCCACTGCAGATAAGTCGTCGTAGGTGACGTCCGCTTCGGTTAATGCATCCTCAATACAACTCGTAATCTGCTCAATGTGGTGGCGACTGGCAACTTCGGGAACAACCCCGCCGAATCGTTGGTGACTTTTGATTTGTGTCGCAACAATATTTGAAAGAATCTGATTGCCATTTTCGATCACAGCGACTGAAGTTTCGTCACAGCTGGTTTCAAAAGAAAGCACTAAATTTCTTGCCAATAAATTCATCTCATCCCTATTCGTCATTTTTACCCAATCTTAGTAATATCCAAAACCATATTCAAAGCATCTTCGCGATCGTTGAAGTAATAGTCTTTTTTCAGGCCGTTATCCACAAACCCGATGTCTCGGTACAATTTCTGGGCGCGCGTATTGCTGACGCGAACCTCCAAAGTAACTTTACTGTACTGAAGCTGACGGGCTTTTTTAATGATCGTCGTGACCAAAAAGTACCCCAATCCATGATTTTGAAAATTGGGTGCAACAGCAACGTTTGTGATGTGACAATCCTTGGTATGATTATTCAATGAACAGCCGATAAACGCGACCAGCCAATCATTTCGTCGTAAAACCAAGTACAGACGGTCGGTCTTTCGCATCAATTCTGTGCGAAAAGCCCGGTCGTCCCAAGGGGTCTGGCCACCATAAACGGCGCGTTCAATTCCTAAAATCTCAGGAATATCCGGAATCATGGCCTTAGCCAAGAAATATTCAGTTCCGTTAATTTCAACATCGTGATTTTTGATGTCAAGGTAACGTTCACGTAACTGGACTTCCTTATTATAAAATTGCTTACTAAACCAATCCTTAAATTTTTTCAACATAATCATGCGTATCCTCGTTAGGATGTAATTTTTTCCAATCGGCCTCCGCCTTGGTCAATCTCAAGTATCTGGGGACAACCGCATCAACGTTTGTCACCGGCGACTTTGATCGCCCATAGCGACCGAGCTTGGCGGCACTGGGAATTGCTGCTAATGAATCAGCGACGATTAAACGACTATGTAAAACAGACCGCATCCCGTCTTCAAATGAATCCGTGTCACCGGAAATGATAATCGGTTGGTCATAAGAGCTAATTAATTTCAGCCAGTCAGTTAAGTTGATGTGCTGATCTTCAATCACGGACTCAATGACACCATCGTTCCACCGATAAAGGCCGGTGAACATGTTTTGGTTTCGACCATCAAAAATTGGGTTGATCAAAACCCCTTCTTTTTCAATATTAAGGGCCAAATTTAATAGGCTCGAAACCGTCACCAACTCAATGCCAAGCGTTTTAGCGATTGTTTTCCCCGCTGTCACTGCCATGCGAATCCCTGTGTAGGATCCTGGCCCGTCGGCGACGACAACCCGCTGTAAATCCGTTGGCTGCAAATCAGATTTTTGAACCAAGTCTTCAATGACCGGCATCAAAAATTCTGCGTGCTTTCTATGCGTGGTTAACGTCGTTTCCGCTAATAAACGGTCATCTTCCATAACAGCGACGGAAAGTGGCCGATTCGATGTATCAATTGCTAAAATTTTCATGATTAATCGTTACCCTTTGCTTTACTTTCTTTCCAAATGATCGATGCCGTAGCTGAGAGCACATCGTTGGATGTAATGTCGTGCACTGTTTTAATTCTATCATTATCTGAAGAATCGACAACTACCGAACTCGTCACCATGCTTCCATATGTGACTTCATTTTCAAAACGGATATCAATGTTGGCCGGTTCGTGCGCATTTAAAAAGGTCATTGGCAGTGCATCCAACATCCATTCAGGATAACGGGAATTATTGACGTGGCCGTTAAAATCAATGTCACTCCATCTAACCCGATATTGTTTGGCCGTGGCTTGACTTGTTTCTTCAATCTTATCCGGTCGCGGCAGCCGTGGTATTCTGCGGACCTTTTCGGACTGGTACGGGGCAATCACGTCGTCTGCAATCGCCGTAATTTTACGGGCCTTTTCATCCATTAAAACCCAGATGCTTTCGACCTTGACTAATTCGTTCCCAGCTTCGTCATGTAACCAAAACTCTCGATAAGCAAAGTAACGGTTATAAGAGGTTCCCCGAGTCGTCATTTCAACTTTCATGTCTTTTTGCGGCAGCTTGGTAATGTGAATCGAATATGAAGTAACAACCCACCCAATGCCATATTTATCAATCAAATATCGTTGATCAACACCGAGTTTTTCATTTTGGTGTTCAGACGCCAAAATCAAAATGTTAATCAGCATCGGAATCGTAATACGGTTATTAACATCGCATTCATAAAATGGGATGGTGTGGATTTCACTAAAGTGATGGGCTGGCATAGACATTACTTCTTTCTATTTGATGTCGTGGTATTGATTATAAACAACTTGCTTACGTAAATGATGCGCTTTAGCAACCCGCTTAATTGCTTCGTTAACACTCAGATCATTTTGAATATAGAAATCAACCTGCTGGTCAATGGTCATTCCGGCGAGTGGGTCGACAGCCTCAATTTCAGGCTGGTCATTACCTGACACTATAATAACAAATTCCCCACGAACTTCATTGGAATTGGCCCATTCGTTGAGTTCCGAAAGACTCCCGCGAATAAATTCTTCATGCTTTTTGGTCAACTCCCGGCACAGAGCACCCTTTCGAGCAGATCCAAGCTGGCCTTCCAAAGTTTTTAGAGTCTTCTTCAACCGATGTGGCGCTTCATAGAAAATCATTGTTTCGGGCTTGGTGCGCAGTGCATCGAGTTCTTCCCGCTGCTCTTTAGGTTTCCGGGAAAGAAACCCGTAAAAGTAAAATGGCTGGGGCGCAACTCCTGAGGCAATTAACGCCGTGATTCCGGCATTGGCACCAGGAAGTGGCACAACATTGATTTGTTCTTTCACACACGCCATCACCAATTCATGGCCGGGATCACTAATGGACGGCATCCCTGCATCACTCACTTGCGCGATTGTCACGCCCTGCTTTAACTTCTCGATCAATTCCGGAATCCGTTGAGCGGTGTTGTGCTCATGAAAGCTAATCTGTTTGGTTTTAATATCAAAATGATTGAGCAGTTTCTGGGTGTTTCGCGTGTCTTCCGCCGCAATCAAATCGGCTTCCTGAAGTATTTTGACGGCACGAAACGTCATGTCGTCAAGATTCCCGATCGGCGTTGGTACCAGGTATAAAATCCCATATTGAGTTGAAGAATCAAAGCTTCGTTGCGTTTCCAATGTTGACTCCTTAATGACGTTTGCCATAAATAATATCGGTACAGAAAATACAGTCCTCACCGTTTTCCCGACGCTTACCATAATACGAGCTGCATACATGAAAGCCTTGGTTATAAAGCTTTTCTAAGTTCTTTCTCGACTTAGACAGGCGGGGTGAGTTGCTATCCATTTTTTCAGTTATCTGATTAATTCGATCCCGTAGATGCTGATTTTCAATTTCCAGCTCCGCGTTTTTTTCCATCAAGCCGATCAATGATTCATGGAGGTGGGAAAAGTTTGCGGCGTTGGAACTAAGTTGTGTGTCCATTTGTTTTAATTCATCGTATAAGCTCTGACTGTCCACGTTTTTATCACCCTTTAACAAACTCTGACTGACTGATTGTGAGAATCTTTAGCGTCACTGATTCAATGATGTTTTGAAAGTTTACGTTAACGTTCATACTGCTGTTCATATTCAATAATTCGTCGAGCATGGCCAACACCTGGTCGTTGTTCCATTTGGTTGCAGCCTGTTTGGTTTGTTCCAGGATGCCGGGGTACTTAACTTGATCCGCACTCAATGTTTCGTACTTCATTTGTAACACATCATCAAACAAACTAATCATCATTGAGATGACAATCCGTTGTCGTTCTTTATTAGTAATTAATGGCATCAAGGACATTTGAATAAACGGCATGGCCATCGCATCACTCTTTACCAAATAGGTAAACCACTTTTCGAGCAACCGTTGGGTATTTTCAAACCAGTCATCTTTGAGCCATTCGTTGATTTCGTCCATGCTATTGGTGATTGAAATCATCAAATTGACTTCACTGGGCTTAACCCCACTTGATTTTAATTCTTCAACCATCAATTTTTTGCTCAAGCTGGGGAATTCAACCACTTGGGTTCTGGAAATAATCGTTGGCAACACCAAATTCCGGTTCTTACTGATCAGAAACGAGACGACGTTTCCGGTCGGTTCCTCAATAAACTTCAATAAGCTGTTCGCTGCGCCGGTCGTCATTTTTTCAGCTTCGGAAATAATGAAGACCTTTTTGGATCCTTCCATGGCGCTCTTAGTAAATTCACTTTTAACGTGACGGATTTGGTCAACTTTGATACTTAGCCCATCCGGCTTGGTCATGACGACGTCTGGGTGGTCATAATTCATGATTCGTCGGCACTCGGGACATTGACCACACGGCATGCCATTTTGAACATTCGTACAAAAAAGCCGCATGGCAACCCCCATTGCGACTGAAAATTGACCGGCACCGTCTTCACCAGTAAACAAATAGGCGTGAGACAATTCGTTTCGTTTAACCAGATTCATAAACTGCTTAAAAATTGTCGGTTGTTTAGTTTCAGCAACGTTAACAATATTTTGTTCCATAACGTTCCCTTCTAAAACTGCTTAAATGCTTCGATTGGCAAAATCATAACCGTTGCCCCACCAACTTGAACTTCGATTGGAAAAGTGTGTTCAGCGGTATCGCCATTCAGACTCACGGGCGGTGTCATAAATTGCTGTCTTGCTGAACAAGTTTCTTTGATCAACTTCAACGTCAAATCAACTTTATCATCGTCAACCGCAACTAAATAAGTGGTGTTTCCTGCCCGCAAAAAGCTACCGGTAGTTGAAAATCGGGTCGCAATGATGTTATGGGCAACAAAGACCGAACGAAGCTTGTTTGCGTCTTTATCTTGGACAATCGCAATGACTAATTTCATACTTAATCCTCCTTAAAGTATTCGCCGGCAATTTGATGAATAATTGTAATTGTATCATTAACCACCGCATCGATTGGCTGCGTTGCATCGATACTGATAAACCGATCGGCATTTTGATCGCGAATCTTCATGTAACCTTGATGAACCCGCTTATGAAAAGCGGTTGTTTCGACATCCAACCGGTCAATTTTACGACTATCGCGATGCTTGGCGATCCGCTCCAAGCCGACTTCAACGGGAATATCAAAATAAATTGTTTTAAACGGCAATAATTTCTCTGTTGCAAATTCATTCATTCTGGCAACTTGACTCATGCCAATCTGACGTCCCGCACCCTGGTAGGCAACCGAACTGTCAACGTAGCGATCACATAAGACTAATTTATGATCTTTCAGTGCGGGTAAGATGGTTTCGACCAGGTGCTGACGGCGGGCTGCCGCATACAATAACGCTTCGGTCCGATAGTCCATTTCAGTATTATTCCGATCCAAAATCACGCTGCGGATCTCTTCAGAAATTTTGTTGCCCCCCGGCTCTCGGGTGACCAGTAATCGATCACCGAGTTCTTGATCAAACACGGCGATTACTTGGTTCATAACGGACGTTTTCCCCGCACCATCCGGTCCTTCAAACGTGATAAATTTACCATCCAAAACAATTCCCTCAATTCTATGGTTAATTGTACTTTAACTCATTTCGACTGTCTAATGACGTGTTGTTTGATTCCAGCACATTATTCAAAGTTATCGTGATCGTAACTGATCACAGAAGGTTGGATTTGATCGTTTTTGATTTTTCTAATCCGGGCTTCTCTATAGATAAAGAAATACTTTTGTCGTGCCAAGGCAGTCTCTTGTTCCATTTCCATATCGCTATCAGCCACAGCCTCTTGCGTTTGGGAAGCGTGATCCCACTCCTCTTTCAAACTATTGATCAGCTCAAGCAATCGTTGATCGTATTCTTTTTTGACGTTTTGCCGTCTGAATCGATTAAAAAACATGTTGATTGACCACCTCGCTTTTAAATTCGCTTAAATTTCAGTTCTTCCCTGGACCGCTTTAAACAAGGTCATTTCATCGGCGTACTCGATATCAGAGCCAACGGACAGGCCATGGGCCAACCGTGTCACTTTAATGCCGGCCGGCTTAATCAGCTTGCTCAGATACATCGCTGTCGCTTCTCCTTCTGGAGTGGCATTGGTTGCGACGATGACTTCTTTGACGTCTTGATTTTTTTGCAGCCGCTTAATCAAAGAACTAATATTCAAATCTTCCGGGCCCTTACCTTCAATAGGTGATAAAACACCGTGCAGCACGTGATATAGCCCATGGTACTCCTGCACTTTTTCCATAACCATCACGTCTTTGGGCTCTTCAACAACTAAAATCGTTGATTGATCGCGGGTTTTGTCCCGGCAAATATCACAGGGATCCTCATCGGTTAAATTGCCACAAATTGAACAGTAACGTAAATCGTTTTTGGTAGCAACCAATGCTTTGGAGAACTCCTTGACATCATCTTCATTCATATCGACCGTGTAAAATGCCAAGCGGGTCGCGGTCTTGCTGCCAATCCCCGGCAACTTCATGTAACTATCAATTAATTTTGCGATTGGTTCAGGATATTGCATAGTTTCCCCTTTTCAAAAATGCTTACATTCCTGGGATCCCTTTAGTATATTTACCCATTGTATCTTGGGTCGCTTTATCAACCTTGGTAAGACCATCGTTTACGGCAGCCAATACCAAATCGCCCAACATGTCTGGATCATCAGGATCGATGGCTTCAGGCTTAATTTGAATGTCAGTCATCTTCTTGTCACCGCTAAAGGTCACCGTCACCATGTCATCAGGAGAGACACCCTTAAATTCTTGTTGCTTTAAGTTCTCTTGTTCTTGACCGAGTTCCTTTTGCATCTTCTTCATTTGTTTCATCATGTTGTTCATGTTCATACGGTTCATCATAATTGGTTTCCTCCATTAATCGTCATTTATTAATCATTTTTAATATCTAATATGTCTTTGCCAAATAATTCCTCGGCTTTTTTGACAACGGGTTGGGTCTCGGCGTCGTCTGCCGGACGCTCATCAGCGTCATCAGTGGAATCAGGTTTTGGGTCGGCATCATTAGAACCTGCCTTCTTGCCCTTCAGCTGATTGCGATGGTTCGCTAAGTAATCATGCCGAATTTCCGGCCATTGATTTTCAGGGACAAAGACAATTTGGGGTACTTTGCCGACAATTCGATCCAGATTATTTTCCAACGCATCCTTTAAATCCGAATCTCCCTGCGCCTTTTGATACACAAATGGGTATTCAAAGGCGACAATCACGCCGCCTTCGCTGGCAGCCACCGGAGACGATACATGCATCACCGCGCGTTGAGTGACCGACAATGCATTCATCAAATCCGGCCAAATTTCTTTAAATTGATTAAGTTGCTTTCGCGTGGCCTGTCCCAAAATTGGGTAAATCTTTGCCAACTCAATGTGCGTATCCAATGCCGGAGCGCTTGCTTTGGCCGGCTCAGAAACAGCCGGAGTCTCAACCGTCGAACCAGCCTGCTGTTTAAGTGACTCAACTTCAGCTTTGAGCCGATCGACCTCTTGAGTCAACTGTTGGATTTCCACCGTCGTCTCAGGTGACGGTGCCTGCTGATTCGTTGAGTGAACGGCAGCTGGCGCCGAACTAGTTGATTTTGGTTGTTCCAAATGCGTTATTTTGACCGTCAGAACTTCCAAATAGACGTCCGGATTGGCGGTATACCTCAATGAATTTGAAATGGCGTTTAATTCGCTGATCATTTGATAAATTTCCTGATCAGTGATTTTTTGACTCAATTCCTTGAACTGATCGTCAATGACGCCCAATTCCATTTCCTCAACGATACCGGGATCTTGCTGATACAACAAAATATCTTGACAATAACTGGTTAAGTCTTCAATAAATCGGCTGGCATCCTTACCTTCATCCAAAATCTTTTGAATAGTGATCAAGGCGCTTTTGGTGTCCTTAGCCACAACCTGTTGCATGTAAGTTGTCAACAGCTCATTGGTGACGCTGCCAGTAACCAGCAAGGCGTTTTCGTATGTGATCTGATTATCCCCGTAAGACATGGCCTGATCCAGGATACTCAGTGCATCCCGCATCCCGCCTTCAGCCGCCTTTGCAATCAGCTTAAGGGCCTTATCATCATACGCAACCTTTTTTTGGTCCAGAATATATTCCATTCGTGACAGAATATCCTGAGGCTTGATCCGCTTAAAATCAAACTTCTGTGTCCGCGAAATGATGGTTGCCGGGATTTTATGGGGCTCAGTCGTTGCCAAAATAAAAATAACGTTGGTTGGCGGCTCCTCAAGTGTTTTCAGCAATGCATTAAAGGCCCCCGTCGAAAGCATGTGGACTTCATCAATAATGTAAACTTTGTAGTCCGCCTGGGTTGGCGCGTATTTTGCCTTATCCCGAATGTCTCGGATCTCTTCAACACCGTTGTTCGAGGCAGCATCAATTTCAATGACATCATTTAAGCTGCCCTCATTAATCGCCTTGCAAGTCTCACATTCGTTGCAGGGTTCGCCGTCCTTCAAAAAGTGACAGTTCACCGCCTTGGCAAATATTTTGGCTGCAGATGTTTTTCCAGTGCCTCGTGGGCCGGTAAACAAATAAGCATGACTAATTTGTTTAGTAATTAGAGCGTTTTTAAATGTTCGTGTAATAATCGACTGGCCGACAATCTCGTCAAAGCGTTGAGGCCGCCAAACCCGATATAATGCTTGATAGCTCATTACCAAATCCTCCAAAATAAAAATGCCGAATGCAAAAAAGTGTAATTGGAACGTCTAAATAATTATATAGTGAAATTTGTAAGAATGCCAACATAAATCCGAAAACATGTTCCGCTCTTCAATTAAAAAAACTCGCACAAAAAAATACTCCCAGCAGAATCTGCTGAGAGCTTAATTTCTATGTACAAGAGGCACAAGGTTGATGATACTTAGTGCTGCTTCCTTCCGGACCTGACACAGTTCGTAACCCGACCCTTGCCTCAGGGCCTTGCGGCAATATCTATCATAACGTAATTCACTTTGAATTGCCAGAGATATTCTTCCTTTTTTGTCGAGCAGCCCGAAAAAAGGCCTTCATTATCTGTGAGCATTGGTCGCTCAGTAGCCCTTCAATCACATTAACCCGATGATTCAAGCGTGAATCTTCCAGAACCGTATACAGGCTTTTAACAGCTCCGGCCTTGGGATCACGGGCACCAAAACAAACGTTATCGATTCGAGAATTGATGATCGCCCCGGAACACATTAAACACGGCTCAATCGTCACGTAAAGATCGCAATCAACCAGCCGCCAACTATTTAATGCCCCACAGGCTTCTTCAATGGCCATAATTTCTGCGTGGGCGACACCGTCATTTAAATGCTCCCGAAGATTGTGACCACGTCCAATAATGTCACCATTGTGAACCACAACAGCGCCAATTGGAACCTCATCAATTAAAAATGCTTTCTGTGCTTCGACCAAGGCGGCCTTCATATACTGAACGTCTGCTTGAAACATGATTCAACCTCACGATTTCTGAATGCTTTGTAGAATATAGTAACCTTTGTCACGTTTTAAAATTTGGCAATTCCCAAATACTTGCGTCATTAGCTTCTTAGCGGATGGTGCCCCCTGCTTTTTTTGCAGCACAACGGTCAGTGTCCCGTCCAAAACGAGGTGGTCACGGGCACCGGAAATCATCTGTTCAACAACTTGTTTGCCGGCTCGAACTGGTGGATTGGTGATAATTGCGGCATATGAATCACTGACTGCATCATAAATATTACTTTCAAAAATTTTGACGTTGTCAACCTGATTGGCAGCCGCATTCTTCTTGGCCAATGCCAAAGCAACCTCATTAACGTCAACCATGTCGACTTGGCGTTTGGGAAACGCTTTGGCAATCGCAATGCCAATTGGGCCATAACCGGTTCCCATATCAAGGATTTTACCGGCGGGGATCCGGTCATAGTCAACGTAATCAATCAAAACGCGACTGCCATAGTCAACGGTATGTTTAGAAAACACACCGTTGTCAGAAGTAAACACTAAGTTGTTTCCAAGTAACGAAAAGTTCCACGTCAGCGGATTGGATTCAACGTCTGGATTCTTTGAATAGTAAAATGAATTGTCTGTCATAAAAATCTCCTAAGTTGTTTTTGATAATGGTCACCTATATTTGGTGTTTACAATTAGTTTTATCACAATATATTGTGTTTTAATCGTTGCATTTCACGATATTTAGTGTAAACTTGAACCATAAATTAAATTTCAACGAAACAGGGGAAGTGTTAACAATGGCTAAAATCACACTATATTCAAAGAACAACTGCATGCAATGCAAAATGACAAAACGTTATCTTTCAGAACACAATGTGGAGTTCGAAGAGCATAACATTAACGAGCAACCACAATATATTGATTATCTTAAACAACGGGGCTTCATGGCTGTTCCCGTCGTTGATGTTGATGGTAAACAAGCATTTAGCGGTTTTCGACCTGATCAGCTTCACTCGATTGCCGGATAAATCGCCTTTATCCATTCTAACATATTGATTTCAGATTAGCGGGCGAAACCACAAACGGTCTCGCCCCTTTTATTCGCAATTATAAGAAAGCGTGGTACTAAATATGTCACTTCACAACTTGAAAGATGTTACTTATTTCGATTTAAACAACGAAATTAACATCCCAGTCAATGGCCAGATCCCATTACAAAAGGACCAAGAGGCACTTCAAGCCTTTTTGAAAGAAAACGTCGAACCGAATCTCAAACGTTTCGACAGCTTAAAGGACCGCTTCGATTATTTAATCGACAACAATTATTATGAAGCTGACTTCGTTAAGAAATACGATTTTGCCTTCATCGAAAAGTTATACGCCTACTTAAATGATCAAGACTTCCACTTCAAGTCATTCATGGCAGCCTACAAGTTCTATGCCCAGTACGCCTTAAAGAGTAATGACAACGACTCTTACCTGGAAAGCTTTTTGGATCGGGTTGCCGCAAACGCACTGTTCTTTGCGGACGGCGACGAACAATTGGCCATGGACCTTGCTGATGAAATCGTTCATCAACGTTACCAACCGGCAACGCCCAGCTTTTTGAATGCCGGCCGTGAAAATCGTGGCGAATTTGTTTCCTGCTTCTTGATCCAAACCACTGATGACATGAACACCATTGGTCGAACCATCAATTCCGCCCTTCAACTATCCCGTATCGGTGGTGGCGTTGGTATTAATCTTTCCAACCTCCGTGAAGCCGGCGCACCTATCAAACATATTGAAGGCGCCGCATCCGGTGTGGTTCCGGTGATGAAATTATTGGAAGACAGCTTTTCGTACTCAAACCAGTTGGGACAGCGTCAAGGCGCCGGTGTTGTTTATTTATCAGTCTTCCACCCAGATATCATTGACTTCTTAGGTGCCAAGAAAGAAAACGCCGACGAAAAGGTCCGATTGAAGACCCTTTCGTTGGGTGTGACCGTTCCCGACAAGTTCTACGAATTAATTAAGCAGGACGCTGATATGTATCTCTTCAGCCCCTACGACGTAGAACGGGAATATGGCGTGCCATTCTCATATGTGGACATTACTAAGGAATATGATCATTTAGTTGCTAATGACAAGATCTCCAAGAAAAAGATCAAGGCCCGCGACTTGGAAACTGAAATCAGTAAGCTCCAACAAGAATCCGGCTACCCTTACATTATTAATATCGACACGGCCAACCGTGATAATCCGATCGCCGGCCGTATCGTCATGAGTAACTTGTGTTCTGAAATCCTTCAGGTTCAAACGCCATCGACAGTTGATAATCAACAGCACTACATTAAGATGGGCAAGGATATTTCTTGCAACCTGGGTTCAACAAACATTAACAATATGATGGCTGGCGATGATTTCGGTCACTCGGTTGAAAGCATGGTCCGCGCATTAACATTTGTCACTGACCACTCCAACATTGACGTTGTTCCTTCCATCCAAAAGGGTAACAAGGAATCCCATTCCATTGGACTTGGCGGCATGGGCCTGCACAGCTTCTTGGCGAACCATCACATGTATTATGGCTCACCTGAATCAATTGAATTTACCAGCGTTTACTTCATGCTTTTAAACTACTGGAGTTTAGTTGCATCTAACAAGATCGCTAAAGAACGTCAGGAAACGTTTGCCGACTTTGATAAGAGCAAGTATGCGGACGGCACTTATTTCGACAAGTACCTGGAAACATCATTTGCACCGAAATCCGACAAAGTTAAAGCGTTGTTCAAAGACGACTGGATCCCTTCAAAAGAAGACTGGGAAGCACTTAAGAAGTCCGTCATGGAATATGGCCTCTATCACCAAAACCGGCTTGCAGTGGCCCCTAATGGCTCCATTTCTTACATCAATGACACGACTGCCAGTCTTCATCCGATTATCAACCGAATTGAAGAACGTCAGGAGTCAAAAATCGGTAAGATCTATTACCCAGCTCCATACCTTTCAAACGATACAATGCCCTACTACACTTCCGCATACGACATGGACATGCGAAAAGTGATTGACATTTACGCTGCTGCTCAGGAACACATTGATCAGGGAATGGCTTTAACGCTTTTCATGCGATCAACAATTCCAGAAGGCTTGTACGAATGGAAGAACGGCAGAACTGATAAGATGACCACACGGGATCTCAACATTTTGAGAAACTACGCGTACAAAAAAGGCGTCAAATCAATTTATTACATTCGAACTTTCACAGATGACCAGCAAGAAGTTGGTTCTAATGAATGTGAAAGCTGCGTCATTTAAAGGAGAAGAACATGACCGAGAATTATAGTGCAATTAACTGGAATGCCATTGATGATCAAATCGATAAAGCAACCTGGGAAAAGCTGACGGAACAATTTTGGCTTGATACGCGAATTCCGTTATCTAACGATTTATCCGATTGGCGGACGTTTGACGAAGACCATCAGTGGGTAGTTGGCCACGTATTTGGCGGCTTGACGCTGCTTGATACCCTTCAATCCCAAGAAGGAATGGCATCATTAAGAAAAGATGTTCAAACCCAACATGAAACAGCCGTCCTCAATAACATCCAATTTATGGAATCTGTTCATGCTAAAAGTTATTCATCCATTTTCTCAACTCTGAACACCCCTGAACAGATTGACGAGATTTTTGACTGGAGTGACAGTGAAGAATTTCTCCAAAATAAGGCCTTGAAGATTCGTGACATTTACGAAAACGAACCCGATCCACTTAAGAAAAAGGTTGCCAGCGTTTTCTTGGAAACTTTCTTATTCTATTCAGGATTTTATACGCCACTTTGGTACCTGGGTCACAACAAGATTCCTAACGTTGCCGAAATCATCAAATTGATTTTGCGTGATGAATCCGTCCACGGAACCTACATTGGTTACAAGTTCCAAATTGGCTTTAACCAATTGTCAAAGGCAAAGCAAGAGGATATGAAAAACTGGATCTATGACTTCTTGTACAAATTATATGGCAATGAGGAAAAGTACACCCACATTCTGTACGATCAAACCGGTTGGACAGAAGATGTCCTGACATTCATTCGTTATAACGCCAATAAAGCGTTGATGAACCTGGGTCAAGACCCACTGTTCCCAGATACTGCAGAAGACGTTAATCCAGTCGTCATGAACGGTATTTCAACATCAACGGCCAACCATGACTTCTTCTCGCAAGTTGGAAATGGTTACCTGTTAGGAAATGTTGAGTCCATGAATGATAGTGACTACGACATATAAATTCGTTTCACTTTAAAAAAATATTTAAGCGTTCTATCAAAAAAGGCTGCCAGCCAATCCAAAATCAATCGGATTTGTTGGCAGCCTTTTTAGTTGTATTTTGCAATAGTTTAATCAACCAGGTCTTTTGGCTTGTCACCATTGTTTAACGAGACTAAATTGCTCAACGAAATATCAATCATATTTCGAACTGCTTCACTGGTGTGGAAGGCAGAATGTGGCGTAATCAAAACATTAGGCATCATAGAGAGTTTAATCACATCCGGATCCGTTACCTGCTTGGTTGACCGTGAATCCTGCAGATCGGCCGATTCATTTTCAATGGTGTCAATTCCGGCACCGGCAATTTCACCACTTTGCAAAGCGAACAATAAATCGTCCGTCTTAACAATCGACCCCCGGGCGGTATTAATTAAGAGCGCCGTATCTTTCATCTTCTCAAAGACTTCGTGATTGAACTGATGGTAATTATCCTCGGTGGCGGGCATGTGAATACTGATAATATCACTTTGGGTCAACAATTCTTCAATATCATTGACATATACAAATTGTCCGTTGGTTGTTTTTTGAGGATACTTGTCATAGGCAATTACGTTTGACCCCAGGCCTTTGAACAATTTGATCGCTTCTTGGCCAATTCGGCCGGTTCCAATAATACCCACGGTTTGTTCGCTCATTAAACGGCCCATAAAATAAGGGGAGAAGTGAAATTGATGATTTTGATCGAGTTGCTTTTGCATATAGCCAACTTTTCTGGAAAGGTAAAGGGCCATCATAACCGCAAACTCGGCAATACTTTGAGGACTGTACGCTGGAACGTTGGTAATTTGAACGTCATTTTCCTTTGCGGCAGCCAAATCAATGTTATCGACACCGACATTTCGAAGTGACAGGTACTTAATCCCCATTGACTTCATCGACTCAAATAATTCTTGCGAATACGGAATCGTTTGAAGACATGAAATACCGTCAAATCCATTGGCCTCTTCAACCGTTTCCTGATTCAAAGTGGTTGTCGTGTAGGCGACTTCAACGCCATGGTCCTTTCCCCATTTTTGAACAAATGGAATTTCGTCATCCCTGACATTGTACACAATAAATTTCATAGTTGACCTCCGAGAAGTATTTTTTAACGAAATTGATTACGCTTCCATTCTACCAAAAAAGAGAAGCCGACAACAAATAATGTTGCGCCCCTCTTTAAATGAATCCTACTTCAATTGTTCAATGAATCGATCAAAGGCGGCCTGCCCTTTATCATCCCATTTATAAACACCGGCATCCTCAAGGACTCTGCCAAACACCTTACCGACTTCTTCGTCAATGACGGTTTCAACATTATTCTTTGTGAAGTGGTCCCGCTGCTTTAATTCGTCTGCCCATGGTTTGTGGTAGTCAGCAATTTGATTATCCTCACCGAGAACATACTTTTGAACTTCCTTCATTTCAGTCTTTAAACGAGCTGGCAAAATTGCGCGGCCCATCACCTCGATGAGACCAATATTTTCTTTTTTAATATGTTGGACATCTTGATGTGGATGGAAGATCCCATCAGGATATTTGTCAGACGTTTGATTATCCCGTAAGACGACATCCATTTCAAATTGATCCCCATTCATTCTGGCAATCGGTGTTACCGTGTGATGCCGGGTGCCATCCGTATATGCGCGAATGTCGACTGATTCATCTGAATAGTTCAACCACGTGTCAGCAATCTTTGTGGCGGCATTGATGACCTTGTTGGCATCCTTACTCAGCAACCGGATCGTTGCCATCGGCCACTTAACAATTCCGGCTTCCAGTCCGTCAACGCCTAGATCAACGGAACGATCAATTTTGGCCTTCATCATTGGGAATGTATGCCGCCCACCCTGATAATGATCCTGGGCAAGCAATGATCCGCCAACGATTGGCAAATCGGCATTACTGCCGACAAAGTAGTGCGGGAACTGTTTGATAATATCAATCAAATTCTCGAAGGTTCGTTGATCAATTGACATTGGGACATGTTTTTGATTCAAGAAGATTGCGTGTTCGCCAAAATAGGCATATGGCGAATATTGAAATCCCCAAGGCTCACCATTGATCATCATACGAATTACCCGGTGATTACTTCGTGCAGGATAGCCTAATCGGCCTAAATAGCCCTCATTTTCGATGGCTAATGGCCCAACCGGATAACTTGTCGACTTTGCTCTTCCGGCGGCTGCAATCGCCTTAGGATCCTTTTCAGGCTTAGAGAGATTAATCGTAATTTCCAGATTACCATAATCGGTCTTTGTCTCATAAGAAATATTTTTAGCGATTGCCCGTGTCTTGATATAATCATTTTCCTGACTCATGCGGTAAAAGTAGTCAGTTGCTTTATCAGGAGATTGTTGATATAGATTCCAAAACAGATGATTCAACGTCGATGGAATTGGCGTGATTAAATCCATCAGTTGGTCTTCCAAAATTTCACGGTTGGTAATTGAATCTTCAATTTTACCGTGCGCAATGGCCAGATCAACCAATTCATTGGCCAAGTCAACGGCGACTGTTTGCGTGGTTGGCTCACCAAACCCATCACCAATGAGTCGGAAAATCAGGTTGGTTACATAAATCCGGTCAACATCTGAATATGGTGAATCAGATTGAATAATTAAATCGACAAATTTTTCAACTGCTGATTGGCTCATGATTACTGGTTTCCTTTCCGATCGTCATAACCCTTTGGATGGGTCTGCTTCCAGTTCCATGCGGTCTTAATGATTTCGTGGACATCGTCAAACTGTGGTTTCCAGCCAAGGATCTTGCGTGCCTTATCGCTGGCCGCAATCAACGTACTTGGATCACCGGCACGCCGTGGGCCCATTTTTGCCGGAATCGGCTTACCAGTGACATCCCGCGCAGCATCAAGCATTTGCTTATTGGAAAATCCGGTTGATGAGCCCAAGTTAAAGGCATCACTGTCATTTCCAGCTTGAAGATATTTCAATGCCAAAATGTGCGCATCGGCTAAATCAACAACGTGAACATAGTCCCGCACATTGGTGCCATCCGGGGTGTCGTAATCGTCACCGAAAATGGTTAATTCATCACGTTCACCGGCAGCAACCTGCAAAATGATTGGAACCAAGTGGGTTTCTGGATGATGGTCTTCACCAATTGAACCATCCGATTTGGCACCGGCAACGTTGAAGTAACGCAGGGCAACGAATTTGATTCCGTAGGCCACGTCACTCCAGTGCATAATCTTTTCCATCGCCAATTTACTTTCACCGTATGGATTGGTTGGGACCTGAGGATCGGTTTCCTTAATTGGAATTTGTTTTGGTTCGCCGTAAGTTGCGGCAGTTGATGAGAAGACAATCTTCTTAACATCGTGATCATGCATGACTTCAAGAAGACTGATCATCCCACCGGTATTGTTGTCAAAGTACTTTAATGGCTTTTCCATTGATTCTGGAACAACGGAGAATGCAGCGAAGTGAATGACACCCTCAATGTTTTCTTTGTCAAAGACATCGTTCATAAACTGCTTGTCACGAACGTCTCCTTCGTAAAAACGGGCCTGACTGTTAACGGCGGCTCTGTGCCCGGTTACCAAATTGTCGACAACGGCAACGTCATATCCATTTTCAATTAAACGATCAACAGTATGTGAACCAATGTACCCTGCTCCACCTAGTACTAAAATTGCCATTTAAATATCCTCCTTCTAATCAATCCGTTACTTAATCTCTTTAGGGCCATCAGAAATTTCTGCGATGTAGAATTCTGCTGGATGGCCGATCTCTTTCTCATAAACCTTGCCAACATTTTCAGTAAATGCGTCTACCTTGTCGCGGTCAACAATCGCAATTGCACAACCACCAAATCCGGCACCGGTCATTCGGGCACCGATCACACCCGGTTGCTTCCATGCAGTTTCTGCCAAAGTATCCAATTCCTTACCAGTTACTTCAAAATCATAGTGTAATGAAACGTGGGAAGCGTTAATTAATTTTCCAAAGGTCTTCAGGTCGTTATTAACCAAGGCGTCTTTGGCTTGCAAAGTTCGCTGATTTTCAAAGACCGCATGACGCGCACGGCGAATCAAGACGTCATCATTAATCAAATAACTATTTTCGTCGAATTCACTCTCGGATAAGTCGCCAAGTGACTTGATTGGCAAATCAGCTTGAAGACGTTTCAAAGCCTCCTCGCATTGGGCCCGACGTTCGTTGTATTTGGAATCTTGGAGTTCACGATGTTTCTTAGTATTCATGATCACAATCACCCGATCCCCTAATTTAACGGGCACGTAATCATATTCAAGGGTGTTGGTATCAAGTAAAACGGCTTGATCCTTCTTACCCATCCCAATCGCAAACTGATCCATAATCCCTGAGTTCACACCAATGTATTTATTTTCAACCAATTGGCCATATTTAACCAGGTCAAGTTCACTGATGCCAAGGGAGAAGACGTCGTTGACAATTTCTCCGGTTAATAATTCGATGGCAGCTGATGATGACAAGCCGGCGGCATCTGGCAGATTACCGTAAACTGCCAAGTCAAAACCATGGCCAATTTGATAACCATGTTCAATAATTTGAACCATCATTCCCTTCGGATAGTTAGTCCAGCCGTGAGCTTTGTTGTAGGCCAAATCATCCAATGAAAATTCAACGATCCCTGCATCGGGTACGTTGCCAGAGAACATGCGAATCGTGTTATCCTGGCGTTCACCGTAAGCGGCGTAAATTCCCATACTGATGGCACATGGAAAAACGTGACCACCGTTGAAATCGGTATATTCACCAATTAAATTAATCCGTCCTGGTGAGAAAAATACACGACTTGAGTCATAACCAAACTTGTCATTAAATTCTTTTTGTACATCTTCCGAAATCATAAATTTCATCCCTCTACATTTATTTTAGTAAACTTTACTTACTCAAAATTTAACGCATTTTGAGAGCGTTGTCAACCGTGTCTTCACAAATTTCCATCGCTCCACTCATGATTATATCCCTTGCGGGGCGTGATGTGAATATCTAGTTTTAACTTTTCGTGAATTTTAGTTGCTTGACATGTAAGCGCTTCAAGGAATTCCCATAGCGACGGGGTTCGCTGAGGTAAACTTCAGTAAACTTTTTTCATCATCAAATTCACTTCATATTTCTCACTGGAATGATCGAACTCGTGCTTGGGCCGTGTCAAATGATTAACCTAAAGTCTGTGCACGCAAAAAGCCCGGCTAAAAATTGACATGAATCAATTTCTAACCGGGCTAAATCGTCATCCGGGGCTGATTGGCTCATTCACGATGCAAATAAACGCGCCGCGATTTCAATGATTATTCAGTCTCGTCAATATCCACAAAATATCGCAGGGTTCTCGATAGCTTATCAGGCTTTTTATTACGCGGTTGATTAACGACCAAGAGAATTTGTAGAACAGCGAATACAAGGGCACTGTGACGATAATAAGCAATATATTTTGATTCCCAGTTGTCAACGTACTTATCTTTGTAGGATCGCAGCCCTTCAAAACTATACAGGCGATACCCATACTGATAAATCAAATGGACGATCCGTTCCTGGGTAAAACTGAATCGCGACGTCCCAACATTTGAAAAAGGAGACATTCCCAGATCGAAATATCGATACCCCTTTTCATGAGCGTCTTGATACAGGTTAATCAAAATCCCATCCATAATTCCGGACGGGGCCTCTGAGGATGAGCGCATCAAATCAATCGAGGTGGTCGTCTTGTTACCATCAGGCATCACATTGGCAAAAGCGACAATTTTGCCTGCTTTATCCCTCATGACGGCAATTGGTGCTTGCTCGAGGTAATAGCGGTCAAAGAATCCAAGAGAAAACCCCTTTTCAGCCTTATGGTCCAGCCACTCATCCGAAATTTGCTTTAAAGTCGTCATCAAGCTGTCAGTGAATGGTGGCTGAAGAATTTCAAACTGATAACCTTCGCGATCAAACTTATGCATCAAGGCACGCTCACCACGATGGCGTTTGCCGCTCAAGGTAAAGCTGTCCAAATCAACGAGTCCATCCTCACCTGTTTTGATGAAATCAAACCCGCTCTCATGCAGGCTCATGGTCAATTCCTGATTAATTTCATAGAAGACAAGCTTGAGGTCTGACTGATCCGCCTTGGCAACAAAGTCATCGATCGCAGCCGGGAATTTTTCGGGGTCTCCAATCGGTTCTCCCATAATTAATAATTTGTCGGAAATTCGGCGATACATGAAGAAGACAACATCTTGGCCATCTTCTTGATAAAAGTAAATCCGTTTATCCCGTAGGAAAGCTAGGTGGCTATTTTCGTTGCCGCCAAATTTTTCGATCACCGCCTTGACCCGATCGGCATCAAAACGCTTCAGGAGCCATGCCGGCTGTCCGGCTGTCAGGTATGCATTGATGCCAACAAGAACCAGCAGTGCGACTAACAGCCCGATAAAACCGGTTAACCAAGCGGCAGCTGAAGGAAACAGATAAGCCTTATCAAAGTGAAGCGGTGTTTTTTTATTGGCAGCAATCCCAATCAAGGCGTATATGACGAAGGTCACAACAAAAATAGACCCATTGAAGAGCATTATACCCCACGAGTTTGCCATCCGGTCTCGGTATAGAACGCTTCGAGACAGCCATAAAGTAACCAGAATCAATACGAGTAACAGCACCATCCGCCAAGTGAAAGCCTCGTTGAACCAGGTATTGAGAATTGACAGAATTAAGACCAGCATGGTTGGTCCAAACGCTCTCCGTGTCCGCGCCCAAATCCCACTCGCCAGTCCAATCAACAGAAAGGCGACAACAATATTCATCATATGGCTCACAAAAAAGATCGAGTACGGAACTAATTTAATATATAGCCGGTTGACGATGACCACATTCGGCACAGTGGCAAACAGTAACATCATCAGTCCGGAAAAATACATAAATCCAGTCAGAAAAATTTGGGCGGCACGTTTGACCAAGTGCCGTGGAATATCATCCAAATACGTGTTAAATTTACTACCGGTATCGTGAACAAATAAGATCGTGCCAACAATAAATGGCAGCAGGTAATAGAAAAGCCGATAAAGAAGGATCCAGACCAAAGCATCGCTGCGGGCAACCCCAATGAAGCCGAGTCCAATAATGACAAATATATCAAAAGACCCCAGACCGCCAGGAATCATGGAAACAACCCCCGCCACGTTTGCGACCACAAAGATTGGAATCACCAGGCTAAAATCAATTGGCAGCTTCATCAAGTAACCAATCAAAATGAAGAACCCAAGCGCACTTCCCCACTCCATAAATGATCCGCCGGTCATAATTAGTTCCTGCTTGGTGGTCAAATCACTGAAAAACTGCGAATTATTGAGCTTGGTAAAGATCAACACACCTGGAAAATAAATCGCCCCACCAACAAGCCAAATCCAGTATTGGGCAAGGGGCGTCCCAATTCCAAAGCCAAAAATCATGATCAACGAAACAAAACAAAGTAATGATAGTCCTGAAATCAAGAACAGGGCAACTTTCGAAATTGCATATAAAATCTGCTTGCGGGAGGCATTTTTACCATAAAAATTGGCTCGTAAACTAGCCCCAAGAAGGCCACCAAATCCGAGCAGATTGGTAAACGTATTCACGATCCAGCCACTACGCACTATGTATCCAGGTGAAAATTTGCCGGGTAAAAATTGAATAATTGAATAATCATAGACCAGCATCGGCAAAATTGAAATAAAGCCGACAATCAGCATGATCAACAGTGAGCTCTGACTTTGACTCGCTAGCACAGTCTTGAATTGTTCCCCATTCACTTCCCGAATAATTTTTGCCAATTGACGCACAACGAAAATTAAAACCGAGAAGACAAAAATTAATTTAATTAGGGTCATCCGTTTATCAATAAAATCCTTAAGCTTATTAAACATTATTTGCCTCCGTTATTTCATTTTGAATAATTAACTCTGCTTCCATTATGCCAATAAATAATCGATGACACAATCAATGTGCGCACTGAATTGAATTTGACTCCCAGCCCGCCAGCAGATTAAAAAAAGAGGTCGAATACAAACTTTCGTTTGCACCGGCCTCTTCTTGTATGTGAGTCGTAAAACGACTACTTAAGGGTAACAACGCCACCAACGGCTTCAAGTTGTTCCTTGATCTTGTTGGCTTCGTCTTCTGAAACGCCTTCCTTGATAACTGAAGGAACCTTGTCAACAAGTCCTTTAGCATCTTTCAAACCAAGACCAGTGATGTCACGGATAGCCTTGATGGCTTTAACCTTTTGGTCACCGGATTCAGTTAATTCAACGTCGTATGAATCTTTAGCAGCACCGTCGCCGCCAGCAGCACCAGCAGCTGCAACTGGAGCAGCAGCTGAAACACCGAATTCGTCTTCAATTGACTTAACTAAGTCGTTAAGGTCAGAAATTGAAGCATCTTTTAATTGGTCAATAATATTATCTTTATCAAAAGCCATTATATTTTCCTCCATTTTAATTGGAATTATTTAGTTCTGATTAGGCAGCGTCGCCATCGTCAGATTGTTTCTTATCAGCAATAGCTTTAACACCGTACGCAAAGTTACGGACAGGTGCTTGAAGAATGTTAGCAAGAGTTGATAACAATTCTTCACGGCTAGGCAATGCAGCGTAGGCAGTAATTTCATCAAGACTGGCAACTTGGCCATCGATAACGCCGCCTTTAATCTTAATTTGGTCGTTAGTCTTTGTAAAGTTGTGGATAATCTTAGGTCCTGCAATAGGATCCTCTGATGAAAATACAACAGCAGTAGGGCCGGCAAAAGTTGGCTTTAATTCTTCAAAACCAGCTTTGGTAGCGGCACGGTCCATCACTTTGTTCTTGATAACCTCCATCTTAACGCCCTCATCACGTAATTGCTTACGTAAGTCGGTCACTTCAGCAACCGTCAAACCACGATAGTTGACGATGACAACAGATGAAGCATTCTTCAATTCCTCAGTAACAGCTTCAACCTTTTGTGCTTTTACAGCAACAGCTTTTTCACTCACGAAATTCACCTCCCAAAATAATTGTTGGGATTTAATAAAAAATCCCTATGCCCACCCAGACATAGGAAAAAAGTAAACACTTTCCTCGGCAGGATATTAAGACATAAAGCCACCTGAGTCTTAGGCGAATATATCAGCAACTAACAGTCTATCACAAATTGTGATGGGCCGTCAATTAGGGATTTTTTATTTAATCTGATCTAACTAAGCTTCAACAGATGCAAATGAGTCAAGATCAACTTTGACACCAGGGCCAAAGGTTGTTGAAATTGAAACATTGTTAACGTAAACGCCACGAACAGAAGCTGGACGTGCCTTTACAATAACATCTTCGATTGTCTTCAAGTTACCAAGCAACTTGTCGTTATCAAATGAAGCCTTACCAACTGGAACAGCAACGTTACCGTCACGGTCAGTCCGATAAGTAACCTTACCAGCCTTTGATTCTTGAACAGCTTTGGTAACATCCATTGTAACGGTTCCAGTCTTAGGGTTTGGCATTAAGCCTTTAGGTCCAAGAACTCGACCTAAACGACCTACTTGAGCCATCATATCAGGTGTTGCAATTGCAACATCGAAGTCAAGCCAACCGTCTTGAATCTTTTCAACCAAATCAGTGTCACCGACAAAGTCAGCGCCAGCATCTTTAGCTGCTTTAGCATTGTCACCCTTTGCAAATACGATAACTGTTTGTTCCTTACCAGTTCCATTAGGTAAGACAACAGCACCACGTAATTGTTGGTCAGCCTGCTTAGTATCAACGTTTAATTTAAATACAATTTCGACTGTTGAGTCGAACTTTGCAAAATCAATATCCTTAATTAACTTAACAGCGTCTTGGATTGGGTATGCTTTTCCAGCTTCAACCTTTTCGACAGCTGCCTTGTAATTTTTACCTCTTTTACGAGCCATGTGTGTTTTCCTCCTTGCTTTGTGGTTATAACGGATAAACCTCCCACGCGACGTGAAACAGTGCATCACCGTTAAAAGTCCCGACTATAGAATGGTCAAACTATCCTTCGACAGTAAAGCCCATGCTACGTGCAGTACCTTCAACCATGCGCATTGCTGCTTCAACATCAGCTGCGTTTAGGTCTTTCATTTTAGTTTCGGCAATTTCTTTAACTTGGTCTTTGGTAACAGTTGCGACCTTGTTAGTGTTTGGTTCGCCGGAACCCTTTTGAACACCAGCAGCTTTCTTGAGTAACACAGCAGCAGGTGGAGTCTTGGTAATGAAGTCGAATGAACGATCTTCATACACAGTAATGACAACAGGAATAATCATCCCTGCCTGATCGGCAGTACGTGCATTAAATTCCTTTGTGAATCCCATGATGTTGATACCTGCTTGACCTAATGCAGGTCCAACTGGAGGGGCAGGTGTTGCTTTGCCCGCTGGAATTTGCAATTTAACAATATTCGCTACTTTTTTAGCCACGAGACATAACCTCCTTAAGTCCGTGTGTGGTAAATGGAGATGAAAATTTCTCCTCCCACGTGGGTATGCTTAAACATACCATACTAATATAACATAAACATCTTCAATCAACAACCTAATTTATAGATTCCAAATAAATTTTGCGATGCCCTCATCAACTTCCGAATTTTCATGGAGTAGTCTGTGGGTGGCCCGCTTGCCATGGATCACGAGTTCTCGATACTGTTCAACGGGCGCGCGAAGCAGATACCGCAAAGAAAAAGCACTGTTAAGCGACACCTGCCCGTCATCTTGCTGAAGATTGCTGATCCGACCGGCAATATTAAGAACTTGAATGCCTTTGGGAATCGCAAAAACCCGTTTGGAAAGGGCGCGATAAATGGGCATCTTCTTTACCGGTCCCTTTGCGTTAAGTGGATAGGCGTCAATGTCACTGGTTCTTCGGGCAATTTCAGAATCATTAAACGGCCCGGCAATTGCAACGACGCGCTTCACGGTTACCATACTGGTCGCAGACTGATGGGTTAAAAACCAGAATATAGTAATGCAGCCCATCGAATGTCCCACCAAATTAACCTGATTGACCCCATATCGGTCATGAAGCGCCCGACAAATATCAGCTAGCCAGGTGGCCTGCTGTTCAGGTCTTGATAGTTTGTTGGCAAACAATACCTGAATCATTGGCCGTGATTGACTGATGGTTCCACGAATCCGAATCCTGCCGTGCAGGTCAACTCTAACCACCATCGACTTGTTTGCCTGATACCGAAGCGACAACCGATTCAGCAGACGACCAAATGAAAATCTGTTGCCAAAATATCCAGGGAGAAAGATCGTTGGAATTTGATCAGCAGGTTCTAAAGCGCCGACCGTCTGCCGAGTTTTGGGTTTTCCCAGCGCGACAAACTTAAAAGACGCGGGAATCATTACCAAGAGCACTAAAACAATCATTCCAATCGTTATTCCAACCATAACGACCACCTACTTTGAATTAAAGGGCAGTATCCACCTGATTAAAGTCCAGATCAGTGCTGGTTTCACGACCAAACATTTCAATGTTTACCTTCAGACGCTGCTTTTCGTTGTCAACTTCAGTTACTTTGCCATCGAGGCCGGTAAACGCCCCATCAACAATCTTAACCGTATCGCCAATGTTGACATCAAGATCCTCATGGCGTGAACTCATTCCGATTCGTTTAAGGACCAAATCCACTTCGTCAGGAAGCAGCGGTGTTGGCTTACTACCTTGGCCATGGGACCCGACAAATCCGGTAACGCCAGGAGTGTTTCGGACGATATACCAGGCCTGGTCAGTCATGATCATTTCCACTAACACATAACCCGGGAACGTCTTGTCCATCTTAACTTTGTCCTTGCCGTTCTTAACTTCATGTTCTTCTTGTTCGGGGACGACCACACGGTAAATGTAGTCCTGCATTCCCATTGATTCCTTTCGACTATCCAAGTTCATTTTGACTTTATTTTCATAACCTGAATAAGTGTGCAACACGTACCATTGCTTTTCTGCTGACTCGACCATTATTTTTGCTCCTTCATCAATTCATCCTAAAATTAATTCAAATAAAAAAACCTGACACTTTTCGCAGGTTTTAACAACTTAACTATATCAAAGTTTTGCCAAAATGGCTATGCAAGAAATTGAAGTGCCCACTGAACAATCCAATCAACCAAGCCTAAAAAGATCGCCATGATAATTGAAGTACCGATAACTGTACTGGTATCAGTACGTGTCTGTGATGCGTTTGGCCAAGTGACCAACTTCATTTCCTGGCCGACTTTCTTGAAAAAATTAAATAATCTCAAAATTTTATCCCCTAACGTTTATGATTAACGAGTTTCTTTGTGCAAAGTATACTTGCCGCAATACTTGCAAAACTTATTGAGCTCCAAGCGTTTGGTTCGGTTGGGATTTGCGGGGATCGTATAGTTCCGGGATCCACAAACCGAACAAGCCAGAGCGACTTTTCTTTGTGCCATATCGGCACCTCCTTACAAGCATAGTAATTTTAGCATTCAAATTGTTTAGAGTCAATTTATCTCGTCATCAAACTTCCGCCGACAGCGTTCAAAAGCGTTAATGATCGCCCGACGAATCTCTGCATCAAGCTTGGAAAATTCTTGATCATTCATCATGAGATGAAAGGCCCGCTTTTCAAGTGGCGAACATTTGCTGTAGAGCTTTCGCAACTCTTCGTCGATGATTGCAGCAGTTTCCGGACTACTCGCAGTATAATCGGCAACCGTTGCTTCATACAGCCGTTCATTGGCCTCAATGGACGTCAACGGTTCACTTGGGAGCCGCTTTTGGGCATTATTGGAACGAATCAAGTCAAATAACCGATTTCTCAAGTTAAGGCTGTAAAAGCTGCCGAAGCTGACCTTACGCGCCGGCTTAAACCAACACGCCGATCGATACAGAACAATGCCTGCTTCCTGGTCCAAATCTTCGAAGTCATAACCCTCGATGTAGTATTGTTGGCGAAATTTCCTGACAATTGGATAATACTTCTTGAATAATTTGGCAAATGCCTCATCGTCGCGATTCGCAACCGCACGAATCAATTGTTCTTCTTGACTAGGTAACATTTCTGTTCTCCCCTTTTACTGTTTTTGATAATCAATTAATAATTATGAAAAACATTAAACGAGAACGGGTACCTCGACAAGACGAACCGTCGTTCAGCCACCTTAATTCATACCTATACCAATTTTAAAATATCAAAATACTGATATTTTTATTAATCGTCATGCATCATCTTATCACGGAGTTTTTCCAATTCGAGCAGTTGCTTCGCATCCCACGGGGTGTGTCGAAACACTTGTGATTGATCCGTCATCTTTCTGGCTTCAATGTCGACTTCTTGTTTGGCCCGCTTGACGTCCCGTAGCAATTCCCGTGCAGGAATTCTCAGGGCCCCCGCCGCAAAAATTGTCCACTGTTCAGCTTGATCACTGGTTGCCACGATTACCTGGGTAAAGCGATTCTGCCGTTTATGAGCCAAGGCTTCGATATAGCTGTCAGCAGTCTGGTCCTTACTGGTCCACACAATTTCCATGTCAAATTGACGAAAGCTCTTTGAGTTTCCTGGGACATACATCGCATCAAAGACGACAATCATGTTAATGTCCCGGTATTTTTTGTACTCGGAGAGCTCTTTTAACAACTCATCGCGCGCGTCTTCCAAACGATTGTCCTGCTTCAGCTTATTTAAGTGCGGCCAATTGCCAATCATATTATAGGCATCGACGATTAACAAGTCTTCTTTCATGATTTCTCACCAACTTAACTTTTTTTATAGTGGATGGCGGGAGTTAAAGCCTTGATAAATCAGAATACTGGCAGCAACACTGGCATTTAAGCTTTGAATGTCGCCAATCATTGGAATCGTCAGCATTTCATCTACCTGCTTCTTGAGTAACGCAGAGATGCCCTTGCCTTCGTTTCCGATGATGACGGCCACCGATCCTTTAGCATCCCAACGCCGGTAATCAGTCCCTGAAACATCCGTTCCAAAGACCCACATTCCGCGTTCTTTTAATTCTTTAATTGCATTTGAAAGATTCGTGACCCGAGCAACCGGAACCCGCTCGATCGCCCCTGCCGACGTTTTTGAAACAGTTGCGGTCAAGCCGACTGCCCGGTGTTTTGGAATAATAATCCCCGAGACGCCGGCAGCATCGGCCGTTCTGATAATCGATCCCAAGTTATGCGGATCTTCGATATTGTCCAAAATGACAAAGAACGGTTCGGTACCCTGCTTCTTAGCATTGTCAAACAAGTCATCAATACTGGCATATTTAAAAGCCGCAATTGATAAAACGACCCCTTGGTGATTTTGATTGTCTGAGAGCTTATCCAACTTCTGCTTAGGGACTTTCGAAATCACCAAGCGCTTTTTATGCGCCAGCTTCATAATCTCTGAAATAATGTTGTCGTCGTCCTTGATTCCGGATTGAATAAATAATTTATTGACCGGATTTTCACTTTTTAATGCTGCAACAACCGGATGGCGGCCAATGACGAACTCTTCGCTATGGTCATCTTGGCCGTCCTTATTTTGCTGCTCGTTATGTTGATGATTAGTTTTCATGTTTAAGGTTCCCACTTTCTACTTGTTCAATGCACCAGTCGGCAATGTGCTTCATTCGGTCTGTTTGATCGCTCAATGACAGGTAGCCGAAAACCGCTTCAAAGCCAGTTGAGATCCGGTAAGTGATCACATCGGTGTTTTTGGCGTGCGTGTGGCTGTTTGCATTCCGCCCGCGCTTAAAATAATCCCACTCGGTCTCGTTTAATAGGCCCTCTTGCTTCATCAAATCAATCAACGCTGCTTGAGCCTTGGCCGAAACGTAATTGGTAGCAACGTGCTGCAGCCGCTTGGGCTTGGTCAGTCCTTGAGCAATTAAATGTCGCCGAATAAAGACTTCGTAAGCGGCATCCCCCATATAAGCCAGTGCAATCCCATTCAGTTGGGAAAAATTATCAATCATTAAATCCATTATTCCTTTCTAAACCGGGTTCCTTGTGGCGTATCTTCCAGTACAATTCCCCGGGCTTTTAGCTCTTCTCTAATCTCATCGCTGCGGATAAAGTCTTTGTCACGACGGGCCTGTTCACGTTCATGAATCAGTGCCCAAATTTCATCGTCTTTCAGTTCGCTTTGTTCCAACTTAATCCCAAAGACGCCGGCTAATTCACGCAGCGTGTTGATGATAAACTGCAAGCTTAATTTAAAGACCGTCTGTCTCTCACTGTATGTGTTGGCAAATTTGGCAAGCTCATAGACTGCGGCAATCCCGTTTTGAACGTTAAAATCATCGTCCATAGCATCCGTGAAATCAGCGACAATCTGGCGAACTTCCTGATCCGTCTTTGGATCATCTCCCTCATCGGCATTGTGGAGCCGATAAGTGAGGTTATTGAAGGCCGTCTGAAGCTTTTTAAGGTTGCTGCTGGCCTCTTGCACACTGGCGTCACTGTATTGAATGGGTCGGCGATAATGCGTGGTTGACATTAACAAACGAATCACCTGACCATCCAGATGCTTAAGCAAATCATGAACGGTAATAAAGTTTCCAAGCGACTTGCTCATTTTTTCATTGTCGTCACCAATGGTCACGAAGCCGTTGTGCATCCAGTAGCGGACAAAGGTCTGTCCTGTATTGGCTTCACTTTGTGCCCGTTCGTTTTCGTGATGCGGAAAAATCAGGTCTTCTCCGCCACCATGAATATCAATTGTTTTGCCCAAATACTTCGTTGACATTACCGAGCACTCGATGTGCCAGCCGGGACGGCCCTTGCCCCATGGCGAATCCCACGAGATTTCATCACCCTTGGATTTTTTCCACAAAGCAAAATCGATTGGATCAGCTTTTTTGGCCATTTCTTCTGAACTGACGTGCTGGCTGGCACCGATTTCAAGCTGATCGACGTTGATGTGAGGCAGCGCACCGTACGTAGGAAACTTCCGCGCACGGAAATAAACGTCGCCGTCGACATCATAAGCGTAGCCGTTATCAACCAATTTTTTAACAAAGTCGATGATCTCGGGAATGTTCTCGGTTGCCCGTGGATGAACGACGTCACTGGAAATATTTAATGCAGCAGTATCCTGATTAAAGGCGTTGATGTACTTATCGGCGATCGCTTCAACGGTCGTATGATTTTCCCGGGCTGCGTTAATCATCTTGTCATCAACGTCGGTAAAATTCGAAACGTACTTTACCTTATACCCGCGATACTCCAAGTACCGACGGACCGTATCAAACGCAATCGCGCTTCTTGCGTTCCCAATGTGGATGTAATTGTACACGGTTGGGCCACAGACATACATTTTAACGACACCTGGGGTAATGGGTTCAAACTTCTCTTTTTTCCGCGTGAGGGTATTAAATATCTGCAACATTTCGAATTCCTCTCTTTACTTGATATAGTCAAATAATATCATAATTCATATTTTTTTGATTAGTTTAACTATAACCCATAATAAAAGGTCTCGCTGTAATTTCAACGAGACCAATCGAAACAATAATATTTTTTATCAATTAGGCTTTATCAATTTGAGCTAAAGTTTGTTTGATATGCTCAATCGCTTTTTGTTTACCAACCAACTCAACGGATTCCGGAAGTTCTGGCCCGTGCATCTCGTGGGTAACCGCAATTCGAATCGGCATCCAGAGCTGACGGCCCTTAATCTTGGTGTCTTTTTGAATTGCTTTGATGGTTTTAAGAATCTCAACCGAATCAAAAATTGTTAATTTTTGGATGCGATCAAGAAATTCATGGAGAACAACCGGCGCCGTGTCATTTGAAATCTCAGCCAATGCATCGCCATCGATTTCATCTGGTTCTTGGAAGAACACCGAGGCCATATCGTTAATTTGAGCCATGTAGCTCATTTCCCGTTTATAAAGCATGATTAACTGACGGGCCCACTCGATTGTCTTGTTGTCAGGATTTTCGGGAATGTTTCCCCCGGCAATCAACTGACGTAAAGCCAAGTCCATGATCGTGCTGTTATCCGCTTCTTTAACGTATTGATTATTAATCCACTCAAGCTTTTTGGAATCAAATTTAGCAGGTGACTTGCTCAAGCGAGTTTCATCGTACATCTTGATGAATTCCTTTTTGGTAAAGATTTCGTCTTCACCAACGGGTGACCAACCAAGCAATAAAATGAAGTTAAACATTGCATCAGGTAAGTAGCCCAACTTGCGGTATTGTTCAATAAACTGAAGGACGGACTCGTCTCGTTTACTCAATTTTTTGCCGGTATCAGCACTAATAATTAAGCTCATATGGCCAAATTTCGGCGCCTGCCAACCGAATGCTTCATAGATCATCAATTGTTTAGGCGTGTTGGCAACGTGATCATCCCCACGGAAAACGTGGCTGATCTTCATTTCATGATCGTCAACGACAACGGCGAAGTTATAAGTTGGCATGCCGTCGCGCTTACGGATAACAAAGTCACCACCAATTGTGTCGGAGTTAAACGAAACCTTCCCCTTAACAATATCATCCCACGCATAATCGTGGTTCTTCGGAACGCGGAAACGAATCACCGGCTTTAAACCTTTTGCTTTAGCGTCGGCAATTGCCTGTTGTTTTTCATCTTCTGTCATTCCAGCATATTCGTATTCATAATGAGGCATTTCACCGCGGGCTTTTTGGGCATCGCGATCAGCTGTCAATTGTTCCTCAGTCCGATATGACTCATACGCCTTTCCTTCATCAATCAATTGTTGAATTAAAGGTGTATAGATATCTTTTCGTTCTGATTGACGATAGGGACCGTAGTCGCCGCCAACATCAGGACCTTCATCCCAATCAAGGCCCAACCACTTCAGGTTATCAAGCTGACTTTTTTCACCATCGGAAACGTTTCGTTTCGTATCCGTATCTTCAATTCGGATAATAAACTTTCCCTTATTGTGCCGTGCAAATAAATAATTAAAAATGGCTGTACGTGCATTTCCGATATGCAAGTGGCCTGTTGGACTTGGAGCATAACGAACTCGAATTGCATTGTTTGCCAATGTATAACGCCTCTTTCTTAAAATGAATCAAAATTTTGTCAATATTTAGAGTTTACAATGAACTACCGGAAAAATAAAGGCAACCCGACTACTTCTTGTGATTTGTCCCATTTTTTCGATTGCCATTTGATTTTTCAGACTCTGACTTATCCGAAATATTTTTAGTTGAATGCTCCGGACGTGCAAAGACCATTTTACCTGCGTCCGTCTGAATCGCTGAAGTCACCACAACATCAATATGGTCGTTCAAGAAGTAACGCCCGTCTTCAACGACAACCATCGTGCCATCGTCCAGATAAGCAACCCCCTGCTGACGTTCGGTTCCGTTCTTAACCACCATCACGTTCAGGTTTTGACCCGGCAAAATCTTTTGTCTCAACGAGTTTGCCAACGCGTTAATATTAAACACTTTCACGTTTTGAAATTGAATCACCTTGTTCAAATTAAAGTCATTGGTAATAATCACGCCATCAACGTCTTTGGCCAACTGAATTAATTTCGTGTCGACTTCGTCAATGTCTCCGTAATCCTTCTCGTAAATTTCAATCGGAATCAGGTTTTCATTTTGTAACTTATTCAAAATATCCAAGCCACGTCGGCCGCGAACCCGTTTAACACTATCGCTGGAGTCGGCAATGTACTGCAGTTCGTACAAAACAAATTTGGGAACTAACAGTGTGCCTTCGATAAAACCTGTTTTGACAACATCGTAAATTCGACCATCAATCAAAATATTGGTATCCAAAATTTTGTAATGGTGATAATTCTTGTCAACCGGCTTGTCGATAATCTTTTCTTCAGCACCCCTTGCGGTATCCGACTTCCGCCGGGACTGAAACACGTGACGCCAACGATCACTTTGGGTATTTCCAATTCGGAATCCAAAGTAGCCTAAAACAAGCATTAAGATGGTTGGAATCATCGTATTCAAGAAGAACGTATGGGTTCTAAAGAAGACAATCGAAATCAGGATCGCAATGACCAGGCCAACAATCAGCCCCAGTGTCCCAAAAAACAACGATAATGGGCTCTGCTTGGTCAATCTGGCTTCCATTCGATCAATCATCTTCAAAATATAATTACCGCTCAACAACGAAATAATATAAAAAATAATTGCACCCACAACTGCATTTGTAGCAGTGTTGTTGAACAGCGTGCCATACCTTACCTGAAGCAGTAGCCACAGCATTGGAAAATAGCTGGCACCAATTGCGGCACCACCTAACGTAAAAACAATCTGAACAATTCTCTTTCGTTTCAAAAATATCGCCTTCTTTCAAAAATCAATCATTAACCCAGTGCAAGCTTCAAGGCTTGGGACAACGTTGAAACACCAACCACGTCGATGCCCTTGGGCGGGTTCCATCCCTGAAGATTATTTGCGGGAACCAACACACGTCTAAACCCAAGCTTCTGGGCTTCGGCAACCCGCTGCTCAATTCGTGTTACTCGCCGAATTTCGCCAGTTAGCCCCAGTTCGCCAACATAACACTCAGTCGGGCTGGTCCCCCGGTTCTTGTATGATGACGCAATGCTGACGGCAACTGCCAAATCAATTGCCGGCTCATCAAGTTTGACACCACCTGCTGCCTTCAAATAGGCGTCCTGGTTTTGCAGCATTAAGCCGGCCCGTTTTTCAAGAACCGCCATAATTAAGGAAACACGGTTGCGGTCGAGGCCGGTTGCCGTTCGTTGGGCATTTCCAAATACAGATGCCGTGACCAGGGCTTGAATTTCAACGAGGATTGGCCGGGTTCCCTCCATGGAAACCACGATTGCTGATCCGGTTGCATCCTTCAGCCGTTCTTCCAGAAAAATCTCCGAAGGATTCTTGACTTCCCGCAAACCGTCAGTCCGCATTTCAAAAACCCCAAGTTCGTTCGTTGAGCCAAACCGGTTTTTTACCGTTCGCAAAATCCGGTACGAGTGGTGAAGGTCGCCCTCAAAGTAAAGGACCGTATCAACCATATGTTCCAAAATTTTGGGACCGGCAATTGCACCGCCCTTGGTTACATGGCCAACAACGAATACCGTAATCCCCTGTCCCTTGGCAATATTCATCAAGTCGGCGGTCACTTCCCGAATCTGGGCAACCGAGCCTGTGGCCGATTGTAATTCTGGAATCTGCATGGTTTGAACCGAATCGATGATCACCGCATCAGGCTTCATATCGTTGATTGTGTCTTTGATGACGTCCATATCGGTTTCAGGATAAACAAACAAATTGTCACCGTTAACCCCGAGACGGTCAGCCCGCATCTTAATTTGGCTGGCGCTCTCTTCTCCTGATACATAAAGAATTGTGCCGGATTTGCTGAGCTGACCGGATACTTGAAGCATCAAAGTCGATTTACCAATTCCGGGATCTCCGCCGATTAAAATCAGCGAGCCGGGAACCACACCGCCGCCGAGCACGCGGTTGAGTTCTTCCATTTCCGTCTTAAAACGGACATCTTGGTGAAATTCAACTTTGTTAATCGCCTCGGGCTTGTTGTCATGGATTCCGTTTCGTCTAAGACTCTGAGTTGCCATGGTACTGTTCTTCGGTGCAATTGTCTCTTCGACTAACGTATTCCACTGGTTGCAATTCGGGCAGCGGCCCAAATACCTTGGGGAAATGTAGCCGCAGTTTTGACATACAAATTGTGTTTTAACTTTTGCCAACTAAATTCTCCTCTTACTTACACTATCAACATTTTAGCACTTTATTACTAAACTTCGACCGAATAACCGTGGACTTTAAGGCATCTTATAAATTATTGACCAGATGAACCAAAACCACCGTTTCGGGTTTGCTTTTTTTGATCATCATCTTGATCACTTATCAAAAATGGCATAAAGATCCCCTGGCCAATTCGTTCACCCTTTTTGATGTGAATATCCGAAATGCCAAAGTTTAAAATCTGAACGAAGATCTCGCCTTCATTAGCAGAATTATTATAGTAATCCGAATCAATCACGCCGATCCCGTTTGGAATCACCAGCCCACGTTTGAGCGGGTTGCTGGAGCGATTAGCGATAATCAAGACCTCATCGGGCTGCATGTAGGCCTTGATGCCAGTTGGAATTAAAAACGGCTTGAGGACTTTTTTGGCCCCTTCAAGGGCGGTCGAGTCGACCGCTTTTTCGTGCTTAATTGACCAAAGGACTTTCAAAAAGTTGCTTTTCCAAATCGAGGGAATCACCATATCAACTGCACTTTCAAAGTCATAGCCGGCAGCATGATTAGTTGTTCGGTAAGGGACGTTCAAATCCTGATCGTTATATTTTGAAACAATTTCAAATCCACGTTTCATAAGTCTGGCTCCTTTTTCTCATTTATTCTATCATTGTAGTATAAACTATGTCGCACCGTTTGGATAGATTGACAAGCGCGGTAATTTATCGCAGTATTAGAGTATAGTAAAACCTTTAAACAACTTTGAAATGAGGGGACAAAATATGACACATCAAGACGAGCTCAAACAATTGGTCGGCCAAGAAGCTGTCAAATTCATCGAAAACAACACGATTGTGGGTCTCGGAACCGGATCAACCGTTAAATTCATGGTGGATGCACTGGGACAACGGGTAAAAGACGAGCACCTTTCAATTGTCGGCGTACCAACCTCTGAGCGAACTCGCAAGCAGGCCAACAGTTTGGGTATTCCAACTAAGGGCATCGATGAAGTTGACTATATTGATTTGACAATCGACGGCGCGGACGAAGTCGATCAAAACTTTCAAGGCATTAAGGGTGGCGGCGGTGCGCATTTGTGGGAAAAAATTGTTGCCATCAATTCACACAAAAATATGTGGATCGTCGACGAGAGCAAAATGGTTGATCAATTAGGTGCCTTTCCGCTCCCGCTGGAAGTTATCCCCTATGGCAGCCAACAATTATTTAAACGTTTGGAAAACCGCGGATACAAACCCGAATTTCGAATGAAGGATGGCAAATACGTCACAACGGATTCGAATAATCATATTATTGACCTTCATTTAGGTCGAATTGAGCACCCAAATGAGTTGGCACTTGAACTGGATCAACTGACCGGCGTCGTCGAACACGGACTTTTCTTGAACCTGGTGAACACCGTCATCGTTGGCCGAGAAGACGGACCAGAAGTCCTTCACGCCAGATAAGTTAAAAATCTAAATCATCAACAGTGGACGGAATAAAACGAAACGTTTGGTTCCGTCTTTTTTGCGCAATGCTGATTAAGTTGAATCGTTTGCGGAATAGCAGTGGCCAGCGTACCAGGAAATCATTGCGTCGTGATCCTCACTTTTTCTGTGACGCCAGAATCCCCGTATGACTAGCTCTTTACTAAAAATGAGCGTAAAATAAAAGGTTATTAAGGAGAGTGATCATTTTTGACAGCAGAAATTAATTTAGATCAAATCAACAAGTACCAAAAGAATCTTGATAATCGAAAAGATTCCAAAGTGATTGAACGTGCCGTTACCCATCAAGGCATTCTTGAAACCAGTGAAGACTTCACTGCTGAAAGCAAGATGGCACCGGTCTTTTCAATTGACCTGACGACGGGAAAAGTTGCTGATCAAAAGCAAAGTGGCCGTTGCTGGATGTTTGCCGCATTAAACACCATGCGGATTCACCTGATGAACACTTACAAGGTCGCCGACGACTTTGAACTGTCCCAAAACTACACGAACTTCTGGGATAAATTCGAAAAATCCAATTACTTTTTGGAAAACGTCCTCAAGACTGCCGATAAACCCTTGAGTTCACGGAAAGTCGCCTGGTTGATGGCAACCCCTCAACAAGACGGTGGCCAATGGGACATGCTTTGCGCATTAATTGAAAAATACGGCATCGTTCCAAAGTCCGCAATGCCGGAAACATTTAACAGCAATCGGTCCGCTCAGTTAAACAAATATTTGAACCTTAAACTCAGACACGACGCGACAGTCCTAAGAGAGCTGGTCGCAGACAACGCCTCCGAGGCAAAAATTGCTGAAACAAAGGACACCATGCTCAACGAAGTTTATCGAATGCTGACATACGCCCTTGGCGAACCAGCAACCAAATTTGACTTCGAGTACCGCGATAAAGACCACAATTATCACATTGATGCCGGCATCACCCCACAGGAATTTTTCAAGAAGTACGTTAACCTCAACCTTGAAGATTACGTGTCACTGATTAATTCACCCACGGACGATAAGCCATTTAACAAGACTTACACCATCGAAATGCTCGGAAACGTCGTTAACGGCCGTCCGGTTAAGCATTTAAACTTGGAAATGAGCGACCTTAAGAAGTTGGCCATTAAGCAATTACAAAATGGCGAATCCGTTTGGTTCGGAAGTGATGTTGGTCAAAGTTCCAACACCAAAAAAGGCATCATGGATACCAATTTATATGCGCCAGATGAATTATTTGATTCTGACCTTTCAATGTCTAAAGCAGAACGCTTGGACTACGGTGAAAGCTTGATGACCCACGCCATGGTCATCACCGGTGTTGATCTGGTCAATGGTCAACCTACCAAGTGGAAAGTTGAAAACAGCTGGGGCGAAAAAGTTGGCACCAAGGGTTACTTTGTCATGAGTGACGACTGGATGAATGAATTTGTTTATCAATTCGTGATTAACAAAAAGTACCTGACGGATGCGCAACTCGATGCTCAAAAGCAGGAACCAACCGTGTTGAAGCCTTGGGATCCGATGGGTGCCCTTGCTTAACTTCACGTTTAATCGCTTATAAATAATAAATACGACAAATCAGGATTTCTGATTTGTCGTATTTTTTCTACTCATCACCATCATCGTTACTGCATGAATTGTTTATTGATAATGTTTAGCTGATCGTCAAAATCGTAACGGATTGGTTTTCCGTTTGGGACTTCAACATTTGGAATGTCTTCGTCTGAAATGTTCTCCAAAAATTTAATTAGTGCCCGCAGCGTGCTGCCGTGAGCGACAATCAGTTGGTTTTGACCATCCAGTAAACGTGGCGCAATCTGATCAATCCAATAGGGAATCAAACGTTGCTGGGCCATTTCAAGGCTTTCTCCCAGCGGAATTTGGACGCCATAACGGTCGTAACGCGGATCCTCATCACGTTTGGTCAATAGTGGTGGCACCACGGTAAACGACCGCCGCCAAATTTTGAGCTGCTTGGCCCCAACCTGTTCTTTGACTTTCAGTTTGTTTTTACCGCGAAGCCCACCGTAATGCCGTTCATTAAGCCGCCACGACTTATGTTCGGGGATAAAGTTTTGCCCAATCTCATCCAACACAATGTTGGTGGTCATAATGGCGCGTTTTAAAAAAGACGTGTGAACATCGTTAAAGGCCAGCTTGGACTTTGCAATCACCTTCCCTGCGGAATGGGCTTGAGAAATTCCCTTATCAGTGAGTGATACATCACTCCAGCCTGTAAAAATATTATCGCGGTTCGCTTGGCTTTCGCCATGACGCATAATAACTAACGTAGGCACAGTTACATCCTCTTTACTCAAATTAATTTGTTCACAAATATTGATGATAAAAAAGATGACCGTAGTCACCTTTTAATCGATTCTCAATACACTCCGTTGATTCAATCAACGCATTCAGTTTATCATTTCTCTTAGAGCTTCTCAACCAATACCATCAAGACCGGAATCACAATTAAACTCAGCAGCGTCGTTTCGGCAACCATGATTGACGCATACTCGGAATCCGCGTGATAAAGCCTGGAAACAACCGGCGCATTGGTCATAATCGGCATTGCTGACTGCATGATGAACACCTGCTTCATCAAAGTCGGCAGTGGCGTTGGAATAACCAAAAGCGACATGACGAGCGGTGCCAGCAAAAAGCGACCAAACAAAATCAAAAAGTTGCTGCGATCAAAATGAAGGTTGGACAAATCAACGCTGTTAATCGAAATCCCAATAAAAATCATGGATAATGGAATCGTTAAATTCCCTATGTAATTAAAATCTTCCATCAAGAAGTCTGGTAAGGTTACGTGCATCAACACAAGAACAACGCCGACCATAAAGCCCAGCAGCGGTGGCGAGAAAACCTTCTTGAGGGTCTGCTTCCAACTAAAATGCCCCTCACCCTTACCATCTTTTTGAATCAGGTAAACACCGAGTGTCCAAAAGAATGTGGTGTTGGCCATGTAGTAAACTAAAACAAATGGCAAACTCGATTTCCCAAATAAAGCCATGTTGACCGGCAACCCGACAAACACCGTGTTGGAGTTGGAGAACATCGACATGAACAAGCCGGCATGCATTTTGGGAATCTTGGTAAACTTGACGACGAGAATTGAAACCAAATAAAGCAAAAGCATCGAAACAATTGGAAAAAACAGGTCCGGAAGCGTGGTCAGCAGCTTTTGGGCGGTGAATTTTTCCATAATGGTGGAAATCATGTAGGCCGGCAGTGCAACTTGAGTGACCAGCCGGGCAATCATGCTGGTCATCTTGCTATCAAACCAGTCATTTCTCGCCAATATAAAGCCCAGGGCAATCATGATCAGAATGATTAAAACCCCGGAAACTGCGTTGTAAAATACACCCATATTCATTCCTCAATTCTAAAAAAACAATAACAATGAAACATTATAGCACAATTAAAATCCACAGTTTGTTATAATTAAAGAAGTTTTTGTACGCACGACACTTACAATTGTTAAATAATGTTTAAATAACCTGAAATTTACGCAATCCAATACTAAACTGCAATATACTTTTGTAAGAATTTTTTTGTAAATGAGGAGTCAATATGCCATCAGATAAAGATAATAATAATGATTTTGAACCAGTCTATTCAAGACGGTCGGATAAAAAGCCCCACTATAAGAAAAAGAATCATCGAAGACGCCGGATTATTGGCTGGAGTATTTTCTTTGTACTACTCCTCGCGCTAGGCGGCGGATTGGTCTGGGGTTACAGTGCTTATAAAAGTGCCAAGTCAACCTTTACGAAGACATATGATTCTACAAATGTCCAAAAGGCTAGAAATGTTTCTTCAGTCATTCAGCAAGGTAAACCATTATCAATCCTGTTGTTAGGAACTGATACCGGTGCCTTAGGCCGACACGATACCGGTCGAACGGACACGATGATCGTTGCTTCCGTCAACCCGAAGAAAAAGACCATTCATTTGACCAGTATTGCCCGGGACACTAAGGTTGTCGTCCCAGGTGATACCCAGCCATATGAAAAAATCAACGCTGCTTATACAATTGGTGGTGCTGGGACAGCTGTTAAAACTGTTCAGAATCTATTGGATGTTCCGATTGATTTCTATGCGATCATTAACATGGGCGGCTTAGAAAAGATGGTCAATGCCGTTGGTGGCGTTGACGTAACCCCGCCACTGACATTTAAGTATGGTGCAGCAAACGTCGTCAAGGGTAAGAAGATTCATTTAAACGGTCGTGCGGCACTGGATTACTCCAGAATGCGTGATGACGATCCCCGTGGTGATTACGGACGTCAAGCTCGTCAACGCCAAATCATCAAGAAGTTGGTCATGAAGGGGCTTAACATTACTTCCCTTCCCCGTTACAAGTCGATTTTGTCATCGTTATCCGGAAATATGAAAACCGATATGACATTTGATGATATGATTGCCATTCGCGCCAAGTACGGTGATGCAACCCACCACATTAAGTCACAAACACTCCAAGGAGAAAACGCCATGATCGATGGCCTCTTCTATCAGGTGGTTCCACAAACTGAACTATTGCGGGTCTCTAATGATATTCGCGCATCACTTGGTTTGAGTAAATCTTCAAAATTACAATCGACACAAACGGCAACTGATGATGGCCAAGGCGCTGATCAATCGTCGACTTCCAGTTACACCGGCTATTAATTAACAAATTAAAAAACGAGAGTGAGACATGAGCAAATGCTCGTGTTTCACTCTCGTTTTATGTATCCTGTTTTAAACTAAAACGCCAACCATATAACCCAGGATTCCCAATAAAAACAACCCTAAAATAATCCAAATGGGCGAAACTTGTTTTCGAATCAACCAAATGCAAGCAAACGTCAGTCCAATTGGGGCCAGCACGTCGACCGTTGAATTCAACACTTGAACCAGCGTATGGTTTGAAATAAACGTCGAAACCGACGCAAAATCAACTTTAACCCAACGGGCAACGATTGCGCCCATCATGAACGTCCCAAAAATGGAAGTCGCATTACCCGCATTTTTGATAATACCGGTATTAAAAACATTAATAATATCGGCACCCCGACGGTAGCCGGCCATCTGCGTCAAATAACGAAAAGCCAACCTTAAAATGTTCCAAGCAAAGAAGAACAGAATTGGCCCCCAAATGCCAAATCCAGTCAAAACCAAACTAGCCGCAAATGCGGATAAAACCGGCCGAACTGTTCCCAGCCAGACAGGATCGCCAAAGCCACCCATCGGCCCCATCATAGCCGTTTTAACCGAATTGATGCTTTCATCGCTAACCGGCAGGCCATTGGCTTTTTGTTCTTCCATGGAAAGGACGACACCGGTAATCAGCGACTGCATAATTGGCGCCGTGTTGAAGAATTGCAGGTGCCGTTTCATCGCCTGCTTGCGGTCATTTAAATCCGGATAGAGGCGATTGATAGCGGGGGCCATAATATAGGCAAATCCAACGTTTTGCATCCGTTCAAAGTTCCAAGACCCCTGCTCAAAGCTGGACCGCCAAAAGATGCGAAGAAAGTCGCTTGATCGCAGCCGAATTGGACCGCCGTTGTTTGAGTCACTATGAGTCATCGTTTTGATCAACGCTTCTTCCCCCTTACAAGTCATCCAGTTCCTTATCAAAATCGTCCAAATCATCGCCACTTCCACCGTCATCCGCGGACGAGCCGTGGCGTTTGTTCATCACCCAAACGTAACTGATGGCAACGATCAGCCCAGCTGCTGCCAAAATAAAAATGCTAATATGGGTGAATATCGCTATCAAAAATCCCAGGAAAAACCACAGCCATAACGATCGGCTCACCATCATGTTGATCAGGTTGGCAAACCCGACGGCGGCAATCATCCCGACTGAAACCGCAATCCCATTGGTCACTGCATTGGGGATGTCATCGATCACCATTTTGATCGCCGGTGGTGAAATCAGCATCACCAAAATAGTCGGAATCAACACCCGAAGGCCTTGAACGCCCATACTCAATAAGTGTACCCGAGTGAGGCGGGCCAGATCACCGGTCGCAGCTGCCTGATCTGCCTGGTGGGTAATTTTAACAATCGTCTTTCGAATAAAGACATTCAGTAATTGACCAACTACCGCCAGCGGAATTGTCAGCGCGATCCCGTGCTTAATACTAAGCGCCACCGGTCCACAGACCAACAGCGCCGAAACAACGGCAGGCAGTCCGATATCCGGCGCCACTGCGGCCCCAACATTAATCCAGCCAATGGTAATCATTTGTAAAGTCGCGCCAAAAATGATGCCGGCGGTTAAATTTCCACACGCGGCACCAATGAGTGTACAAGCAACTATTGGCTGAAAAATCTGCCATTCGTCCAAAATACCGTCTACGCCGACGACGAATGCAATCAGCATCACTAAAATTGACGATCCAAAGCTCATTAATTTATCCTCTACAAATTAAAAACCTTTTTTGTCCAGTAACGTTAACAGATTCTCTTTTTTCTCGGCAGGAATCTTTTGGGCATAGACATCCAACTTAAAATCACCCGCCAACGTCCGAATCTGTTTGGCAATTTCTGGGTTCATTGAAATTGCGTCAGTCAACATGGTCATGCCATCCGTATAGGCAATGCTGCCAATATTAACGCCAATCTTGGAAAAATCAACGCCACCCTCTGCCAGCTTCAACATATCTTCAACGGTTTCGGTCAGCAGCAAGGTATTAAATGAGTCAAAGCGGGAATCAAAGTAGGCCCGAATCATTTTGTTAATTGTCACGACGTTGGCTTTCACACCAGGGGGTGCAACCTGCGTAATTAGTGTTTTACGCAACGGGTCCTTTGCGACCGAGTCGGAAACTACCATAATCCGGTTGGGTTTGACGTGTCGCGTCCAAAAAGTTGCCACTTGACCATGCAGCAGTCGGCTGTCCACTCTGGCGAGTCGAATATCCATTGTCATAGCAAATCATCTCCCAAATCATCATCTTGTGTCGGCATTGTAAACTGGCGAATTGAATCGGTTGAAATTTCGGTTATCTTATTCACCAATTCAGTCAGTGTTGAATTTCTCGCCATATAGGCTTCCAAAAGAATGGGTAAATTAACCCCGGCAATTAAGGCGGTATGAGTCGGATCTTTTCCGACAATTTGTGCTGCCGCGTTAAACGGCGACCCACCCCACAGATCTGCGAAAATTAACGTCGGTTGATCAGCCGGCAGCTTGGCCATCGCAGCGTCAACCTTTGCGGACAACGAGTCAACACCATCATTGGCCGCCAACGTGACGGTTTGAACCTGCTCTTGTTTTCCGGCAATCATTTCTGCCGTGTGAATCAAACTGTTGGCCAGATCACCATGACTGACTACAAGAATTGAAATCAAATTGTTCACCTATTTTCTGTCTCTATCGACGAAACTTGTTTACACCAAATATATCACAAAAACATGATCATTGACCGTTAACTACACAATTGATAACAGTTCGTTTGGCGTCTTCAGATCATAGTCGCTGGTTTGGAAGTCAGCTGTTTTCTTCGTTCGCCATCCCGCCAAAGCAAAGCCGACGTTAGCTGCGTGAGCCGCCTTTAAATCATACACCGTATCCCCAACATAAATGGTTGAAGCCGGATCGGCAGCCAATTTTTCGATCCCCTTTAAAATCATGTCAGGAGCGGGCTTACCATGCTTGATTTCATTTGAGAATACAAATTTGTCAAAATACTGATCCAAGCCAAACCGGGTAACATCTCGTTCAAATTCATCCTTTTGCTTGGAAGTTGCGATCGCCATCTTGACATCCGACCGGTCGTGAAGGGTCTTCAAAACAGGTTCGATTCCGTCATAAACGGTTGTGTATTGGGTATAGTCTTTGATTTTAGCAAACCATTGCTTTTGGATCGCTTCCGGATCGCTGACTCCCAGAATTTTGACAGCATCAAGTGACGTAATCCCAAATACTTTGACCACGTCGGCATACGAAAAATCATAGCCATTTTCATTGAGCGTTTTTTGTAACGGCAGCATGTACATTTTCTCAGTATCAATCAATGTTCCATCTACATCAAAAATCAAGTAATTCATTCCGACACCCCAACTATATTATTATTTGAAAAATAGATCACATACAACACAATAAAAAAGTCCGAATCACTATTTAGATGATAGTGATTCGAACTTTAACCATGCGGCCAAGAAGATTCGAACTTCCACCGGGATAATCCCGACAAGATCCTTAATCTTGCGCGTCTGCCAATTCCGCCATGGCCGCATCAACAATTAAAAATTATAGCAGAAATTTTCTCAATTGACAAACCCTTTTTTAAAATTATTCGCCGCGGACGGTTGCACCTTCCGTATCGATCCGCAAAAGCCTGAGACTACCATTTAAATTTTGTTGTTCCAATTCAATTCGAAGTTGTGTTAACGACGCTTGATCGCCTAAGGTCGCCACCGTTGGCCCAGCACCACTTAAATACGTGCCGTAAATTCCTAGTTTGTGGGCGGTTTTTCGAATCGTATCGATTTCAGGGACCAAGTCCTTGCGATAAGGCTCATGAAGCTGATCCGCTTCAATTAAGGAGACTGCCTGGTCCCATTTTCCTTGAGCCGCAAGCGCAATAAAGACGTTTTCCCGACTACTTTGCTGAACCGCCTGATCATAATCAAGCTGTTTGGGCAGTTTTTGGCGACTCTTTTCCTCGCTGACACCATCTGGTCGAATGTACATCAGAGCCGAAATATCGGGGATCGGAATCGATGTGGCGATCGTTTGGTCACCATCATAGCTCGAAACGACCAAGCTCCCCAGTAAAGCTGCGGCAACATTTTCCGGATGACCTTCAAATTTCGCACCCAAATTAATCTGGTCTTCAATCGAGAGCCCCAAATCGCCTAATTTGTTCGCAATTTTGATACCGGCAACCACTGCCGTCGTACTTGAGCCTAAGCCGTGGGCGATAGGAACGTCCGAAATAACCGTGAGCTGGTGGGGATGAATCTCCGCGTTCACTTTGAGAATTGCTTGCACAATCAGGTTATTTTCATCGGTTGGAATGTCTTTTCCAAGTGCGTGGTTGACTTTCCACTCGTCGGTTTTTTCTTCCACAATCACTGTGTAATATAGCTGCAGCGCCAATCCAACCGAATCAATCCCCGATCCCAGATTTGCTGAAGTCGCTGGAACTCTGATAATAAGTTTTGCCATGCCAAATCTCCTTTCTATGCGCCTTGTTGTTTGATCTCGTTAACCAGCTGCAATTTGCCATGGCAACGGCCACAAACGTACTTGACGGTGTTAATCCTTCTTCTTCTATGATACTCCATCCCGCAGGACACACATCGATAAAAATATTTGATTTGCGACGTGCGACCGTTAATTCGTGGCGCGTACCGGGAGCCGCCAACCGCTTTTAACAGCTGTTTAAACTGTTTGGTGTTGTGGCCGGCGCTATATCCCGCCAAATGGAGATGATAATGACACAATTCATGCTTGATGATGCCGATCAATACCTCGTGGGTGGTACCATCGTCCATTTTGGGATTGATATCAATGTTGTGATCGCTTAAATGATATCTGCCGCCGGTTGTTTTCAACCGACGATTAAAGTATGCCCGGTGGACGAACGGTTTAGCAAAATATTTGATTGAAATCGTTTCGACTAACGTTTGTAATTCTTGATCATTCATTGAAAATTTTCACCTAACCTTCAGGATCGACCATTGTCAACTGGATCCGATGTCGATCAAGATCAACCGATTCAATCCAAACCGTCACAATATCACCGACTGAAGCCACTTTACTGGGATCTTTGACGAAATGATCGCTTAACTTGGAAATATGGACCAGGCCATCTTGTTTGACGCCAATGTCGACAAAGACACCGAAATCCACAACATTCCGAACGGTCCCCTGAAGCTTCATCCCCGGCTTCAAATCTTCCATCGTCAACACGTCTTTTCGCAAGAGTGGTGCCGGCATTTCATCCCGTAAATCCCGACCAGGTGTTTCAACGCCCTTAATAATGTCTTTAAGGGTTTCTTCACCGACACCGATCGCCTGGGCTTCCTCAGTTAAATGAACGTTACTCAAAGCAGCTGAGACGGTCGCATCACCTAATTGATCAATGGCCAAGCCATGTTGTTTCATCAATTTTTTCGCGGCGGCGTAACTCTCCGGATGGATATCGGTATTGTCCAAGGGATTGGAACCGCCGATAATCCGTAAGAAACCAACCGATTGTTCAAATGCCTTTGGGCCAAGCCGGGGAACCTTCTTGAGTTGTGAACGATTCTCAAACTGCCCAGTTTCATTTCGATACGAAACGATATTTTGAGCCGTCGTTTTGGTTAACCCGGAAATATGAACGAGCAGCTCCGGACTGGCCGTATTTAAATTAACACCGACCCGGTTAACTGCTGTTTCAACGACTTGATCCAATTGTTCCCCCAACTGCTTTTGGGGAACATCGTGTTGGTATTGACCGACACCGATTGATTGTGGATCAATTTTAACCAGTTCAGCCAGTGGATCCTGCAGTCGACGGGCAATGCTGACAGCTGACCTTTGTTCAACACTAAAGTCGGGAAATTCGTCTCTGGCAACTTGGCTGGCTGAATAAACTGACGCGCCAGCCTCGTTGACGATCACGTAATACACCGGCGACTTAATGTCTTTAATGGCATCCGCGACGAACTGCTCGGATTCCCGGCTGGCAGTCCCATTTCCGATCGCAATCATTTCAACGTGATTTTTATTGATAAAATCAATGAACAGTCCCTTGGCCGCTTTGCGTTTCGCTTCGCTTGCCGGCTTATGGGGATAGATAACGGTTTTGTCCAAATACTTACCATTTGGATCGACGACGGCTAATTTACAGCCGGTTCGATAAGCCGGGTCAAAGCCCATCACGACTTTTCCCTTCATTGGCGCCTGCATCAATAGATTGTAGAGGTTCTTGCCAAAAATATCGATCGCGTGATCGGCCGCAATATCCGTTAATTGTTTGCGAATTTCCCGTTCGATCGCCGGTCCGATAAATCGATGATAAGCATCTTCGATGGCGGCTGCGACGATATCTGCGGCATAGCCCTGCCGGTTTCCCACCGTGTTGGCTTTTAAGTGCCACAGGATCGGCGTTTCGTTGACATCGACTTTAACGTTTAAAATCTTTTCTTTTTCGCCACGGTTGATTGCAAGTGTCCTAAATGATGGAATCGATTTGATCGGCTGGCTGAAATCGTAGTATTGCTGATAAATCCCTTCTTCATCAAGGGTTTTGCCATCTCGTTTCACTTTGGCGACCAGTTGGCCGTACGCTTGGGTATTCCCACGAACCCAGTTACGAAAATCAGCGCGGTCACCGGCTTCTTCAGCAATAATTTCATGAACACCAGCCAAAACGGCCGCCTCGTCAGGGAGTTCCTTGTCGGGATCAACGGCTTGTTTCACTTGCGCGGATAAATCCGAAGCAAATCGCACGGCCGCTTTTGCTAAAGGTTCCAAACCACGTTCTTTGGCAATCGTTGCCTTGGTCCGCCGCTTTTGTTTGTACGGCAAATAAAGATCTTCAACTTGTTGAAGGACTGGGGCCTGTTCAATTTGCTTTTTTAATTCGGGGGTCAGCGCCTGCTGTTCATCAATAATCTTGATAACTTCTTCTTTACGTTTATCAAGGGTTTGAATCCGGTGAGCGGCGTCTTGAATATCTCGGATTTCAACTTCATCCAGATTTTCCGTCCGCTCTTTTCGATACCGGGCGATGAAAGGAACCGTGTCGCCTTCATCGAGCATCTTCAAAGTTTCGGCAATCTGTTTTTCCCGGATTTTCGGTAAATCGTGATGAATCTTGTGTATCAATGCTTCGTTCATTTATTCCACCTCGTCAATAATGTCACGTTTAATTATAGCATGCCGGGCTAACTGAATTGGCCTTAAACCGTGTTAAAATCTGCAACATGATTCGCAGCCAATCAACAAAATAGATTGCCCATATCAGTCTCAGAATAGAATCATTATTAATTTCGTCTAATATTTGGTAATTTTGACGACGCTGTAAAATCCAACTGAACGGCAAATAAAAAGAGCTACTTTAAAAAGCTAATTTGTCATAGTTACAAATTAAGAATCGCTTTAAGTGACATTGTAAGCGCTATCTTATACAATCGACTTATCAAATGAGAAGGAGATAGTCGAAATGGCAGAAACAATTTTTGACCTGCAAGACGTCGGTTTGACGGTATCGAAGCGGACACTGTTAGCGCATATTTCGTTCACGGTGGCACCCGGCGAATTTGTAACCATTACCGGCCCGTCGGGTTCTGGCAAGAGTACCCTGCTCTTATTGTTGGCGACCCTACTCACACCCACACAGGGTCAGATTTTATTCTCAGGTCGTCCTCAGGAAACTTACGACAAGACTGCTTACCGCCGCCTGGTCTCATACTGTTATCAACAACCCAGTCTATTTGGCGAAACTGTGGCGGATAATTTGGCCTTTCCCTTCCAAATCCGCCAGGAACAAGTTGACCATGACCGCATGGTAAACGCACTGGCAGAAGTCAACTTGCCAGACGATATGCTCGATAAGCCGATCACAGAGCTTTCAGGTGGTGAAAAGCAGCGGGTCGCTTTGATTCGGAATCTGATTTTTACACCAAAAGTATTATTATTAGACGAAATTACCACCGGTCTGGACGCCGACTCAAAGGACACGGTCCATCAAGTGATTAATAATTTCATGAAGCAGGGGGTCACGATCATCACCGTGACGCATGATGAATCCGAATTAGCAGCGGCTGATCGACTGATCACCATCGCTGCTGGCGAAATGGCGGTGACGGCATGAATCAATTAATTGTAACGCCAACTGCATTAATTTTTGCGGTTGCCTTGGTTGCTGTGGCGTTTTTTATCAGCCTTAAAGAAAAAATTGGGCTGGAAAAAGATTTGGTGATCGGCGTCATCCGAGCCGTTATCCAACTGACGGTTGTCGGTTACGTCTTGACGTACATCATTTCGGTCAATCGCGCCTGGCTGACACTACTCATGGTAGGAATTATTGTCTTTAACGCCGCCTGGAACGCTCGGGGACGTGCCCGCGGCATCCCCTATGCGTTTGTGATTAGCCTTCTGGCAATCACGGTGGCCACTGGCGTCACAATCGGCTTACTGGTGTTGGCAAAAGCGATCGCCTTTGTTCCCAGCCAGATTGTGCCCGTGTCCGGAATGATTGCCAGTAACGCGATGGTCGCTATTGGCCTGGCTTACAGAAGCCTCAACAGTCAGTTTCACGATAAGCGCCAAGGACTGTTGGAAAAGCTGGCGCTGGGAGCGACTCGCTACCAAACGGCGATTAATGTGGTTAGAGAAGCCATTCGAACGGGAATGAGCCCGACAGTTGACTCAGCCAAAACTGTTGGGCTGGTCAGTCTTCCGGGGATGATGTCCGGTTTGATTTTTGCCGGCGTCGATCCAACCAAGGCGATCATGTACCAAATCATGGTCACCTTCATGCTGATGGCTGCTACCAGCATCGGCAGTACGATTGCCTGCTACTTGGCATACCCACAGTTTTTTAACGCCGACTTACAGTTACGAACAATGAAATCGTGAATGCCCGCTTAAATGCTGAGCCGGCCCAATCGCGCTGCTATACCCGTTTCAAATGATAGTTGGTATCACAAAAGCCTCCTGACTGCTGGATGAATGACCTTTCATCCGGCAATCAGGAGGCTTTTTCAGAACAGAAAATGTCCTCAGTAATTTAGGTGCTCAAACTCGAATCGATATTTGACTAAATACTTCCCATAATCCGCGTCGTTGCGCTGGACACCTTGGCAATGCTGCTTTCCTGATCCTTTTCTGACTGATTGAACTTGTCGGTATCAATCGTGTCATTGTCCGGATCAAGACTGTCGGTCATCGCCTGGCAGGCGTTTGCGTAGTCCTCGTAATGGCGAATCAACACCTTGTGTCTGCCCAGTAATTTGACCGGAACGGCCACCTGCTGGAGCTTGTTGACGTTATCTTGGTACTGATCGGTTCCGGCTTGAAAATGATCCTTAATTGCTTTGAGTTTGTCGCCGCTCAAATCAGCAATGGTGTCATGATCAATGGCGTGTCTTAACGTTTCGTAGTCAGCATTTAAATCTTCGCCGTTTTCTTCGGTGGCGTTGATGACGTCGGAAACAACTTTTGCGTATCGTTGCATATCTTGTGGTTTCAAAATATCAGTCCTTCTTTTAACTTTTTATTTGTGGGAAATATGTCTCTGGATATATTTTACTACTTCTGACACAACAACGATCATAAAGCCGGCGAAGACAACCACCAGCCATTGAGATGCGGTGAGTTCGGTCACGTGGAACATGTTGTTGAATCCTGGAATCACAATTGTGCCGATGAGTAAGATTGCCGACCCCAGCAAAGCCCAATTAAAGAACTTGTTCTTAAACAAGCCGACTCTGAAAATGGACTCGTGAATGGTTTTGGAGTTAAAGGCGTGGAACAGCTGAATTAAGCCAAGGGTGGCGTAGGCCATCGTTAACGCATCCGCGTGGGCCAGCGCATCTGACGCGTGGACCGGATTGGTAATCGCAAAGGCGTAAACGGCCAGCGTAATGAACCCTTCAAAAAAGCCCTGGTACAAAATGTTGGTCATAATCCCACCGGATAAGAAGTTTGACGTTCTTCCCCGTGGTTTGCGTTTCATGATACCGGGTTCAGCCGGTTCAACACCCAGTGCAATCGCCGGGAACGTGTCCGTTACCAGGTTGATCCACAAAATTTGAACGGGGGCCAAAATCTGCCACCCCATCATGGTCATGACAAACAGGGTCAATACTTCACCGAGGTTGGCGGACAGCAGGTACTGCAGTGACTTTTGAATGTTGGCGAAGACTTTTCGTCCCGCTTTGACGGCCGTCACGATGGTGGCGAAGTTATCGTCCGCTAAAACCATGTCAGAGGCTTCCTTGGAAACTTCGGTCCCGGTAATCCCCATTCCGACACCAATATCGGCAGTTTTGAGCGCTGGTGCGTCATTGACACCATCTCCCGTCATGGCAACCACCTTTCCCTGCTTCTGCCAAGCCTTCACGATTCGAACCTTGTGTTCGGGGGCAACCCGGGCGTAAACGGAAATATCGGTCACTTCTTTGTTAAATTGTGCGTCTGATAATTCGTCAAGTTGGGCGCCGTTAATTACCTTTCCGCCGGGATTGTCACCACGACCCAATATGCCCAGTCGTTTGGCAATCGCTTGGGCGGTGTCCTGGTGGTCTCCGGTAATCATGATCGACTTGATACCAGCCGACTTGGCTTCGGCAACCGCTTGGGCGACTTCCGGCCGTTCCGGATCAATCATCCCAATCAACCCAACGAAGATCATGTCATGTTCCTGAGCGGCCGAAGTCAACTCAGTCGGCACTTGATCAACATTACGGTAGGCAAAGGCCAACACTCGAAGTGCCTGAGTCGCCAAATCATGGTTGGTCCGACTAATTAGTTGTTTATCTTCATCAGTCATTGGCCGAACTTGGTCGCCGTCTTGGATTTGGGTCGCCCGTTCCAGTAACTGATCAGGCGCGCCCTTCATGGTCATGATGATGTTGCCATCGGCCATTTGATTGTAAGTTGACATCAATTTTCGTTCGGAGTCAAACGGAATTTCAGCCAGTCGTTTGTGATCGTTGATAAACTGTTGAACCGGCTGGGCCTGATTTAAATAAAATGATACCAGTGCCGTTTCAGTGGGGTCTCCGGCCAATTCATTGCCCTGAAATTTGGTATCATTGTTCAAAACCATGATTTGGGCGATTTTATCCTTCAAAGACAACGTTGCGTCTGCTGAATCCGTCAACTTTTCGTTTAGGAAGACTTTTTCAACCGTCATTTTATTCTGGGTCAACGTCCCAGTCTTGTCAGAGGCAATCACGTCCGTACTGCCAAGGGTTTCAACGGCCGGCAGTTTACGAATCAACGCACGGTGGCGGGCCATCTGCTGGGTTCCCAACGCCAACGTCACGGTCACGATCGCAGGGAGTCCTTCAGGAATGGCGGCCACAGCTAATGAGATGGCGGTTAAAAGCATGTTAATTAAGCTTTCCTGGCCCCGCCACATCCCAACACCAAAAACGATCACCGCGATCACCAGAATCAATACGGTCAGCATTTTCCCGAGCGATTTGAGGTTTTCCTGAAGTGGCGTAGTGGTTTCTTCAGTCGTATTGAGCATGTGGGCAATCTTTCCGACTTCGGTGTTCATTCCGGTTCCAATCACCACTCCGACTGCCCTTCCGGAAGTGACGTTACTATTCATAAATCCAAGATTTTTTCGGTCGCCCAATGGTAAATCATGATCAACAATTGGCGTGACCTGCTTGTTAACGGGCACAGATTCACCTGTAAGGGCTGCTTCTTCAATCTTTAAGGAATTAGCTTCAGTCAATCGAATATCGGCTGGCACGACGTCTCCTGCCTCCAGAAGAACAATGTCTCCCGGGACAATATCCTCGCTTTTAACCGACTGGGACTCGCCATTTCGAAGAACCGTTGCCATTGGCGCCGACATTTCTTTGAGTGAATCAATCGCGTTTTCTGCTTTCGATTCCTGAAATACCCCAAAGATCGCGTTTAAAATTACAACCGCAAGGATAATGATGGCGTCCACCGTTTCACCGGCGAATCCAGCGATAATCGCGGCGATAATCAAAATGATGATCATCAAATCCTTGAACTGGGCAAAAAACTTTTCGATGATCGTTGTCCGCCGCTTGGACGTTAATTTATTGGGACCGAACTGTTCTCGACGGTCCCGGACTTCCTGATCAGTCAGGCCGCGCGGGTTGGCCTTCATTTGGCTCATCACGTCATCGACCGTCCGCTGATAAAACTGTTTTTGTTCTTGTTTCATTGATTTCCTCCTCTAAAAGAAAAGAGACCCATAAATTCCTCGCTAAAAGAATTCATAAGTCTCACCATTTAAGATTTATCCCGGAAATACGAGTATTTCACGTTGACGAGATAATCGCAATCGAAATTGCTGGTTACTCCCTTTATTTATCGTAATTATACCTAACCACTAATGAAAAGTCACTAAATATCTACTTCCAAAATGTATCGTAGACGTTAATCGGCGTGTGGCGTTTATGCTGGGTCTTGTCGTACCAGCCTTCAATCGTTTCAGCTGCCTTGACCGAAACATCTTGGCCTTCCAAATAAGCATCAATGTCTTGGTAGGTAACGCCGAGGGCAACTTCATCCGGAAGCGCCGGCCGATTGTCTTCCAAATCAGCAGTCGGAACCTTTTGATAGAGATGTTCAGGAGCGCCCAGCAGCTTCAGCAATTGTTTGCCCTGTTCCTTATCCAAACGCCAAAGCGGGGTAATGTCGGCAGCCCCATCTCCAAATTTCGTGTAAAAGCCGGTCACGGCTTCAGCGGCGTGGTCAGTGCCGACAACGGCCCCTTTCTTTGCCCCGGCAATTGCGTACTGGGCAATCATCCGTTGGCGGGCCTTGATGTTTCCCTTGTTAAAGTCATCGATTTGAATCTGATTATCTTCAACCGATTTTTCGGCAGCGTCAACTGCCGGCTTAATATCAACTCGGGCAACTTGGTCGGCGTTGATGTAACTAATCGCTTCCAAGGCATCTGATTCATCAGCTTGAATTCCATAAGGCAATCGGACCGCAATAAATTGATAGCTGGCATCCCCAGTTTCTTGCCGAAGTTCTTCAATTGCCATTTGGGAAAGCTTGCCGGCCAACGTCGAATCTTGTCCGCCAGAGATCCCAAGTACCAGCGTTTTTAAGAACGTAAACTTCTTGAGGTAGGCCTTCAAAAAGTCCACGCTTCTGCGGACCTCTTCTTCAGGGTCAATCTTAGGTTTAACCTTCAGTGCATCAATAATTTCTCGTTGCTTTTCTCTCATCATGCATCCCTCTAATCAGTATTTGATATCTTGCACGTACTGGCGGACTTTTTCAATAATGTCTCGCTTGTTATCCCAACACTTCTGGGAAAGGTCGACCGGATACTTTTGTGGGTTTAATTCCCGCTTGTATTCGGGCCACAACGACGCCAATTCTTTTTCGGCGTAGTGAACCACCTGCTTTAAGTTCGGCCGATCGTAGACCAACTCGCCATTTTCAAAAATGGGCTTCAGTAACGGCTTGGCATCGAAATTCTCAACCGTCTTGTTGATATACGTGTAATTTGGATGGAACATATAAATCGACTTTTCTTTGCGTGGGTCTTCATCGGCTAAGGTGACATAATCGCCTTCTGATTTGCCGTCCTTGGCGTAGGTAATCCGCCAAACCTGTTTTTTACCGGGGGTTGAGACCTTCTCTGCGTTGCCGGAAATTTTAATCCGATCCACCATTTTACCGTTGCCGTCTTCTACGGAAACCATTTTGTAGACGGCTCCCAGTGCGGGCTGATCAAAAGCGGTAATCACTTTGGTACCGACGCCCCACACGTCGATTTTAGCGTGCTGCATCTTCAAGCTGGCAATCGTGGTTTCGTCCAAATCATTTGACGCGTAGATCTTGGTATTGGGATATCCAGCGTTGTCGAGAACTTCTCGAACCCGTTTGGACAGGTAGGCCATGTCGCCTGAGTCCAGTCGGACGCCGGCAAAATTAATCTTGTCGCCCATTTCGTTAGCGACTTTAATCGCGCTTGGAACCCCGCTTTTAAGCGTGTCGTAGGTATCGACCAGAAAAACACAGTCGTGATGCGTTTGCGCATAGGCATGGAAGGCGTCGTAGTCGTTGCCAAATGACTCAACCAATGAGTGGGCGTGAGTACCGCTGATGGGAATGCCAAACTTCTTGCCGGCCAATACATTGGACGTGGCGTTAAATCCACCGATGATTGTAGCCCGGGTTCCCCAAAGGGCGGCTGAAACTTCCTGGGCGCGCCGGGTGCCAAATTCCATCAACGGATCGTCTCCAACCACCGTTCGGATGCGTGACGCCTTGGTCGCAATCAATGTCTGGTAGTTGACCATATTCAAAATCGCGGTTTCCACCAATTGGCACTCGCAAAGTGTTCCTTCGACCTGTAAAATCGGCTCATTGGCAAAAACAATGTCGCCTTCATAAGCTGATTTGATGGTGCCCTTAAATTTAAAGTTTCTTAAGTATTCTAAAAAGTTGTCGGGATAATCGGTAACTTCTCGCAGATAATCGATATCATCATCAGTAAAATTTAAATTTTCAATGTACTGGATGATATGTTCAAGCCCCGCAAACACCGCATACCCATTGCCAAAAGGAAGCTTTCGAAAAAAGACTTCGAAGACTGCCCTGCGGTTTTCCATATGCTTTTGAAAATATGTCGCCATCATGTTGATCTCGTAAAAATCGGTATGTAGCGTTAAATTATCGTGTTCTGACATATTGTGTCATTATCCTCCCAGGTAAATGTTATATAATTAGTTTATATTCTATCATTTTTGTGTTTATTAACAAAAGCATTGATAGTGATTCGAAAGATATTAATTGTTGAGGAGTAATCATGGACAACCAAAGTCACAGCCAAAAAGTGTCTATCTTGGGAATTCCCTTTGTAAACACAACAGAAACCGCCTTTCAAAACGTCTTACACGAAAAGATTGATCAGCGCATCAATACATTTGTCGTCACCGCCAATCCGGAAATTGTGATGTACGCCAAGGAACATCCAGCGTATCAGAAACTGATCACTTCTGCCAACTACATCGTCGCCGACGGCATCGGCATTGTCATCGGCGCCAAAATGCTGAAAACACCCATCAAAGAGCGAATTACAGGATACGACCTATTTATTCACCTGTTGGAATGGGGAAATGACAACCATAAATCGGCATATTTTATCGGTGCCAAAGCCGACGTGATCCGCAAATTACGCAAAGTCGTGGAAAAAAACTATCCCGACCTTCAAATTGCCGGCACCCACGACGGCTATTTTGGAGACGACCGAAATATCGTGAAGGACGTTCGCCGAACCGAACCGGATATGGTATTTGTCGCGACTGGCTACCCCAAGCAGGAAGAATTTATCGATAAAAATCGAATTGCCTCAAACGGCCTGTGGATGGGAATTGGCGGTTCATTCGATGTCTTGACCGGAACCGTTAAGCGGGCACCAAAATCTTGGCAGAAGCTGCATCTGGAGTGGCTTTATCGCGTCGTTAAAGAACCCAGCCGTATCGGTCGGTTGATGGTTCTTCCCCGTTATTTGTGGCAAGTCTTTCAGGAAAGATTTCGGAAGCACTCATAAGGACGCTTATGAAGGAGGTTTATGATGAAAGTCGTTTCGCCCAAATATTTAACTTACTTCTTGATTATTTTTGTCGGCCTTGGAATTATCCTCAACTTGGTTGAACACGAGCCGGCTATTCAAGATACTCAGTATGGGATGCTGGGGATTTACGGGCTGGCTTACGTCACCAGCTACTTAAGAATGCCGAGATTGAATTTTTACGTCATTTATTTTGTGTTATGGATGGTCGTCATGCGACAAACGGGTAGCTACTATGACTGGACTTCCTGGATTGTGTTCGCATTTGTGGCAGCTTTCATGACTTGGGTAACCGATCTGATTCGGACAAGTTACGCGAGTTGGTATGATCAGCCAAAGAAACACAAGCACCCGGATGATAAAACTCAGTGATCAATCAAATTAAAGGCAAATGAACGATCCAAAGCGTTTTGATTCCCATCCTTTCAACTCAAAAAGGGAGTGTGCCAAAAGGCGGGCTTGCTTCCGCCAAAGAGGCTTGGCATTTCATGGCCGGCGTTGCATAACCTAGGAAGCGGCCTTTTGGCACACGTTCCGGCTATATAAAATTGAAAAAACAAGGGGCTGTCGGCAAAATGTTAGTTTTGTCACAACCCCTTTTTTACATAGCAGTCTTGAGCTGCCACAGATTATTCTTTTTCCAAATAAAACTCAAATCGATCCCCAACGTATTGGGTTCGAACATACTCAAAGGGACGACCGTCTTGAAGATAGGTAATTTGTCTGAGCCGCAGAATTGCTTCTCCCCGCTTAATGTTTAGATACTCCGCAATGCGTTCGGATGCCAGCATTGCCGAGACGGTTTGCTGGGCCTTGCCGATCTGCAGGCCCTTTTTTTGTTCCAACGTTCGGTAAAGTGAGCTGGTGACCTCAGACTTTTCCAGTCCTTCAACAATATTTTCCGGAACCGTAGCGACTTCAAAACAAATCGGCACTTCATCCCCGTATCGAATTCGTTCCATTCGCAAAACCGCCTGGTCCTGGGTGATGTGGAGCTTTTCCATTTCACTTAATGATGGTTCCATCGTGTGATACGAAATCGTTTTGCTGGACGGCACCTTGCCTTGCGCAAGCATTAGGTCCGTAAAGCCGGTCACACCGGCCATCTTCTCCTGCACTTTTTGATTGGCAACGAACGTTCCCGATCCAACCCGGCGCTCCAAAATACCCTCGTCAACCAAGGTTTGGATAGCTTGCCGCAACGTCATCCGACTCACGCCGAAATCTGTCGACAACTCGCGTTCAGAGGGGATCCGATCACCAATTTTCCACTTGTTCGCCTCAATATTTCGCTTAATCTCATTATGAATTTGAATATAAATTGGTAAACCCACTGATACCAACTCCCTTAGTCTTTATTCACGAATTTGCCATAACTATACGTTGCCATAAGGTCTAGGTGCTTGTCAAACACATTTAAGTCGGCATCATACCCGCGCTCTAGGAATCCCTTATGTGTCAGTGAGAACTCAAGTGCCTGATTGGTCGAGCTCATTTTCACCGCGGAGGCAATCGAACAGTTGGCAAATTGGATTATATTTTTGAATGCTTGATTGAATTTTAAAACCGACCCGGCAAGATGTCCGTTGGTTAAGGTTGCCCGGCCGTCATGGACGTTAACCGGCTGGCCGCCCAACTGATAGGTGCCGTCCGGCTCGCCTTTGGCTTCCATCGAATCGGAAATCAGCTCCAGTCGATCCGGTCCAATGAGTTTATAGGCAATCTGAACGGCTTCGGGGGCCACGTGGTAACCGTCACAAATCAGCTCAGCTTTGACATCGCGATCAAGCATTGCGTAGCCGACCACCCCAACCTCGCGCTGAGCAAATCCCCGTTGTGCATTAAATAAATGGGTAATCCGCGCCGGTTTGAGGGCCTTTAATTGCGCATAAGTTGCGCCGCTGTGCCCGACCGACATGACGATCCCGTGCTCAGAACAGTACGTTGAAACGTCATCATCAACCCCCATTTCAGGTGCGTAAGTCAACAATTTAACCAATCCGCCAGAAAGCCGATCCCATTCAGCAAATTTTCCAATGTCAATCTTTTGAATGAGGTTTTCCGGTTGGGCCCCGTTATACTTGGGCGAAATAAACGGTCCCTCAAGATGAATTCCGACAATTTTTGGATTCATCGAAGCAGCCCGTAAAATCGTCTGCATGGCTTGAGAAATCAATTCCGGGCGTTGGGTCATGGTGGTCAGAAAAACGCTTGTGACGCCCTCTTGAGTCATTTTATCGACCATCTGGCTGATGGCTGCAGGATCCGTGCTCATGGCGTCAACACCGTAGCCGCCATGCGTGTGAACGTCAATGAAACCGGGGACCACCAATTTCCGGCTGGCATCAATCACCTGATCGTCTGGTTTTTGTTGGTAGTCGCTCATTTCACCGGCATCAAGAATTTGTTGATTGAATCGGACATAGCCCTTGTCAATCACGCGTTTGCCTGTATAAATGGTTGCGTTTATCAATACCTTTGACATTTAAATCTCCAAACTTGATTTGTTTAGCCGTTGTTGCCGGTCGACTTGGCAATCGTCGCGTCAATTCCCTTGATAATGGAAGGCAAAAAGCCGGCCTGTTCCATCGCCAGGATACCGGCAATGGTGTCGCCACCCGGGGAACAAACCTTATCAATCAATTCAGCGGGTGTCTGACCGGATGCCATCAATGAATGGGCAGACCCCAACGTGGTTTGAGCGGCAATCTGGGTGGCCATTTCTTTGGTAAAACCGTACTTAACGCCGGCCCGGCTGAGACTGTCAATGAAGAAGTCAACGTACGCCACGGCACTGCCGGAAATCGCACTGAATGCCGCAAACTGACTTTCCGAAAGCTCACTGACACTGCCGGTCGCTTCATACATGGCAATTGCTTGCGCTTTCCGATCACCAGAAAGATTCTCGTTGGCAGCGACTGCGGTCATCCCCTGACCATACTGAGAATTAATGTTTGGCAAGCTTCGGAGAATCGGTAAGTTGTAGTCGGTCAATTCTTCCAAGCGATTCAATGAAACGCCTGAAACAATTGAAATCAAAGTTTTTTGAGTTGAAAGTTGATCTCGAATCTCTGCCAAAACGTCCGCGGCAATTGCCGGCACCACTGCAAGGACCACCAGATCACTATTTTCTGCGACTTGCTGGTTGGTTGCTTCAGCGGTCAATCCGTACTGCTTGGCATAATTTTCATAATGGGCTTTATGTGCGCTATGCACCAATATATTTTCAGCGGGAACAAATTTGGCGTTCAATAAGCCCTGAATGATGGCTTGGGCCATTGCCCCGACTCCGATAAATCCAATTTTCATATTAACCCTCCTGATATTGCAATCGGACTATTCCAATTGTTACTAATTTGACAATAGCGGAAATCAACCAATTTTGCAATATAAAGTTGTCTATCAGAAAAAAATATAAAAAATGCCCACGACGCGTTCTTTTCGTCGTGGACATTTCTTGATTGGACTAGTTAATTTCGCAGTGACCAGATTTTGGTGACCAACGATACGGTCAACTAGTCGTCAGGTAACGATTTAAGCCTTTAAAAATGCCGGATCTTGGTATGCTGGATTTGGGTAGTGGTAAAATCCCTCTCCGGAAGCGACCCCCAACTTGTTGTCCTGAACATACTCGGTTAATTTATCGGCAATCTTCTTGTAATCCTCATCGTGCGTATTCTGATAAAATCCCATTTCAATGTTAACCGCGGTGTTTAAGCCCATAATATCAAGGAATCCAAACGGTCCTCGGTCAACGCCCATGCTGACCATCCAGTTTTTATCGATTGATAACGGATCGGAATAGCCGTTTGCCCATAGTTTTAAGGCAGCGTTGATCATTGGTAGGAAAATGGAGTTCATGATGTATCCGGAAATTTCTTTATGAATTAAAATTGGAATCATGTGGATCTGCTTTGCAAAGGCCTCGGCATCATCAATGGTTGCCTGAGGCGTGTCTTTTGCCCACATTAATTCGGCAACGTTGTGAGTCCAAATCAAGTTTGCAAAGTGCATTGCCATGAACCGTTTTTTGTTAGGTGCAAAGTCAATCAATTAACTGGGAATCAACGTTGACGAGTTGGTTAATAAGAGCGTCTGATCTGTAATATATGGCGCAAGGCTCTTATAGGTCGACTCTTTAATATCAAGCCTTTCCGGAACCGCCTCAATAATGACGTCGGCATCCGTTGCGGCTGCTTTCATATCAGTTGTGAGTGAAAGATTGGCATTGGCTGCTTGAACCTGCTCATCAGTCGCCCCAATATCTTGCTTGTACTGCTGTGGATAGCTGTCAATCTTTTGTTGTGCCTGCTGGACTGCTTCATCTGAAATATCGTAGATAACGGTTTTGATCCCCGAGAATGCGGATTGGTAAGCGATCTGACTTCCGAGAACGCCCCCGCCTAAAATAACAACTTTCTTGACTATCATAATATCCTTCCTTTCTAAATCCACGCTAACAGTATGCTGAATCGAAAGCGATTACAAGAAAGAAGAAAAGAAATTAATTTTGCACCATTACCGAAAAATTCCGCACCATTTCTGGATCAGTGATCGCCAAATTACCCAAACAAAAAAACGCCCACGACGAGTTCCTTTCGTCATGAACGTTTAGTAATTGGGCTAGCTGGGTTCGAACCAGCGCATCACGGGATCAAAACCCGTTGCCTTACCACTTGGCTATAGCCCAATAAAAATGGAGGGGAGTGGATTCGAACCACCGAACCCGAAGGAGCGGATTTACAGTCCGCCGCGTTTAGCCAGACTTCGCTACCCCTCCGAAACTGAGTTTGCTATCAAACCAACGAATATAATAATACAAAATTTTCCGGGTTCCGTCAAGCGCATTATTTAAAAAAGTTGAATCATTTGCAGCTGTTTTTGCCATTCACTCATAAAATCATTGGTTTGCCACTCATTATGGCGGCGGTTATGGTACCCCACCGCCGCGTTGTAATAAGTTGTTAATCCGATTTTAACCGGTCCAATGCGCCGATGAATATGACCGAAAATCACCGTATCGACTTGATATTGTTCGATCACTTTTTGAAATTGTAAGCTGCCCATCATCGCATTGGCCATGTTCCAAAATCGAAAATCGGACGTATAGCGAATGAAATGCTGATTAGGGACAAAGTGCGTCATTAGGATGACCTTTTTTCGGCTGTCTTTTGCGTTCTGAAGCTGTGTTTTGAGTTGTTGGATAACAACCTCCTCACGCTTCAAATCACTCATAGGCTGCGAAATAAGGCCATCAATCCAGTAAGCCATTTTCCAGCGGTGAAATTCAGATTCTGTTTTATCCTCATTTGTCGCAAACGTGTAGTCGTACCACCCATTCAAGCCAATAATCCGATAATTGGTCCCCGGAATGTCGACAAACTGATTATTCAAATATCCAGGCCATTTTCCATGTTCAAGCTGGTCGTAAGACACGCCGCGAATCATGTCGTGATTGCCGGCAATAAAATACACCTTGGTTGTTGGCAATTGATCGGAGAGCTGCTTGACGTATGCGGCAGATTTGGTGAAGTCATTAAATAAGTCTCCGGCGATTAAGTAATCATCCACGGATTGATCGGTCAAATATGCCACCTGCGCTTGAATCGTTGGTGTTAAATCAACTTTATTAATGTCAAAATGATTATCACTGGAAACTGCAATTTTAACCATAACAATTGTCTCCCCAAAATAAAAATGTGCCATCCAAGTTAGGATAACACATTTATTCAATCTGAATTCTAATTGACACCTTCCATTAAATGCTTAATTGGTTTAACAAGGAAGATTAGAATAATTCCGGCAACGATTGCAACCAATCCGACGATCAGAAAGTAGTTGATTTCGTTTTCCGGCGTATAGAACTTAACAATTTGTGAGTTGACGGCCTGACCCGCTGAATCGGCCAAGAACCACATACTCATCATTTGTGACTCAAAAGCCTTTGGTGCCAGCTTCGTGGTGACGGAAAGTCCAATTGGTGAAATCAACAATTCCGCGATTTCAACAATTGCCCAGCTTCCGAGTAACCAGAATGGACTGACTTTTGCCGATGAGCCAAAGAGCATGACCGGTAGAACCATGAATAGGTATGATAGACCGGCAATCATCAATCCAAGTGAAAATTTAGATGGTGAACTTGGCTGCTTTTTACCCAACTTGATCCACATCCAGGCAAAGAATGGTGTGTAAAGCATGATAAACAGTGGGTTCAAAGACTGGTACCAGCCTGCAGGAATGTTAAAAATACCGAAGAAATTGTTGTTTGTCTGGTTTTCGGCGAACAAGGCCAAAACAACGGACCCCTGCTCTTCAATTGCCCAGAAAATGGCTGCGGCAATGAATAATGGGATGTATGCGATGACTCGCGAACGTTCGGTATCAGACAATTTTTTGCTGGAAATAATGATGATGAAGTAAATAATCGGTGTTGCCACTGCGATGATACTCAACAGGGTGATGAATGAACTTAATGATAATGACCCCATTACCTGTAAGAGTAACAGGACGAGTGCAAATACCACCACGCCCAGGCCAACTCGAATTGACAGTTTTTTAGCATCGTTTGGTTCCAATGGATCGCTTGGGTAAAGACTTGCGCTTGGCAAGTGCTTCTTGCCACCACGAACATATTGCAATAATCCAAAGAACATTCCGATTGCTGCGAGCGAAAAACCAAGGTGGAAGTTGACGTTAAACCCAAGCCAGCTAACCAGCAAAGGTGCAACGAACGAGCCCAAGTTAATTCCGAAAACAAAGATTGTAAATCCTGAATCACGACGATTATCGTACTCGGTGTATAAGCCACCAACCATTTCAGAAATGTTTGGTTTCAACAGCCCCGTCCCAACCGTAATCAGGACAATTGACGTGAATAACGCCGGGGCACCCATTGGCAACGAAAGTGCAATATGTCCAAGCATGATGAGAACACCGCCATAAAACACGGTTCGGCGACTTCCAAGTATCCGGTCACTGACAAACCCACCAATCACTGATGTTAAATAAACAAGTGACCCATAGATTGCCATGATAGAAGCGGCTAGTGATTGATCAAAGCCTAGTCCACCTTTCGTTACACTGAAATACATGTAGTAAAGAAGAATGGCACGCATTCCGTAGTAACTGAACCGTTCCCACATTTCGGTGAAGAACAGCGTTGACAGTCCCCGAGGTTGGCCGAAAAACGAGGCGTCTGCCCGTCGTTCCTGGTCTGTTTGATCTTGTTGTTGCATGTGATACCCTCCAAAAAATAAATCTAATCTTATTAACAAAACAAGTTAATCAGATTAGATTATCAATTTTAATTACTCCTGATAGAGATTCCAAGAATAAATCATATGAACCATTATATGCCAAAGTGAATGTTAATTCAACTTCGATAGCGGTTGAAAAGGTTATCAACAGTGGGAATGACAAGAGTCACCAATAAAGCTGAGCGCAAAAATCTTTCACTTTCAAAGGGTGAAATGTCATAATTATGTATTCGAAAAAATGAGCACTCAAAGTCATATAGATGATTTTTAACTTTCATGTTCATTTCATATTCAAAACGATCTGTCACGAACGGATAATCGAGCATACAGAAAAACGCTTGCCTTGGTTTAGGCAGACGTTAATTTTAAAATTCTATATTGAATAATCTTTAAGTTCTAAGCAATTTCAGCAGGAGCAAACTGCTTCGTAATCAACTTCACCAATCTCTCCCCGTTACCCCAAGCGTAAATTTCATCTGGAATCGTTGTGACTGGCGTTTGATCCGCTATTAATTTCAATTCATCCTCATGATACGTTGCGTCAGGAGCAAGCAAAACAAGGTCAACTTCTTCAACTAGATGTTTGGGTGCGTTCAAAATATTAGTGGCTTCAAAATCAAAATGGGCATCATAAAGTTCGATAAATGGCTTTGCTGCACGAACTAACAAGCCACTAGAAATTTCATCTTCACAGATAAGCAATACTTTTTTCATTATCGTCAGTCCCTTTATTAAATTAATTTACCAATACAGCATAACAGATTAATAGGTATACCACAAGGATGTTTTTTTAATTTTATCAGTTGAACTTCCCTTTTAACACGGATTCATTAAATGATGCAAGTATATACCAATTATGATTAATATGACTATACCAATTAGACGCTGCTTTATCCATTTTCATAGGTTTTCAAATCGTTTGTTGTATCATTGTCCAAGTTGAAATTTCGCGTTGTTTCATGATAGATACACCGGTTAAAAGATACGTTAATTAGGATTCTATATTGGCGTTGTTTCCATGAAATACATTTCCTAGCGTAATGGATGGTGTCTGAAAACATAAAAAATAGGACCGCTGTTAAATCAATCTTTAACAGTAATCCTATTTTTAAATGGTACTATAATGCCGACTGCAGGCACAAGTGCCCATTACAAACGTTGATATAAAGGCATTTATAATTTTAGTTGGCCGTCATTTGCCCGTTATTTGTCAATTCACCGGTAAAAGTGATAGTTCTATAAGAAATTATTATGGTATACATAATATTATCAAAAGCACAAAATAATATTAATTAATATATACCAATATATGTACTCCCCCCAAAAAAATAATTATCCAAGGGGGATTCATCTCACATAAATTTCTCAATTAAATAAATAATCAACGGTACAAAAATCCCCGCTGCTACCAAAGAAATCAATGCATAGTTTATGTGAGTTAAATTATCAATTCGATGTTCATTTTCGATGGACTTGGCCAAAGCCTTATCTGCTTTTTCATTCAAATCAGCTTGATCATTTAACTGCTGTTTAATAGAAGAAATATCTTCTTTAATGCCAATTAGCATTTCAGTCATGTTAATTTCGTCAGGAACTGCCGTCATTATTTACCACCAGCCTTTACCGCAAAGATAAACTTAACCTTGTCCTTATTAGCTGTATAGTAACCGGTTGGTGTAGAAAGGCGATAAATTTCACCATATTTTATTGGGGTAGCATAGAATCGACTTCCTTTAATCAGACGAGTATGCCGTTTAGACTTGAATTCAGCATCGTTAAATTGGTGAAGTACGCTTTGGGTTGCTTCGTATAGGCCTGGAGTTTGATAATATTCCGGTTTAGCAGGCTTAATAACTATCCCACTTCCGGACAGTGAACCATCAAAATCTAAGCTGGCGTCAACCTTTAATCCATCATAGTTATCGGTATATTGCCAGGCATTCGCATTATCAATGCCCGGTTGACTAACACCATACGCCGCTACCCAAATATGCTTATCAATAAGTTTCGCTCGATCAATTCGCTTTTCAGCAAACCATGAACCGGATCCATAAGTAATAACGTTGGTAAATCCGTTGGCTTTTAACTCCTTTAAAAAGGCATTTACTTCAGCTGTGGTCTTCCAAGGAAGGTCTTGTGCTTCCACATCTAGGGCCAAGACTGTGGATTTATCCAAGACAAATTCTTTAACCCAAGCTAAAAAATACTTAGCTTCTTCTAAACCATGGCCATGAAAGAAATGATAAACGCTCACGGTACCAAATACTTTCAATCCGTTAGAAATTTGCTCTCTGGCTTTAGGATTAACATATTTGACACCTTCAGTTAATTTAACCACTATGGAATCAATTCCGCGACTTTTTAAAGATTTCATATAGGTCTCAGAACTGCTTTGATACGCAGATAAATCAGCAACCTTTTTTGTCATTTTCGTCACTTCCTACTTTTGTTCAGATGATTGGGGTTCGTTAAATACTTCCGGATCGTCATCGACTGGAACGTCGGGTGTAACGTCATTTGTAGGCGCCGGAGTAACAGGTGCTTTGTGATTATCTCCTTTTAGAGTGTGTTTATAATACTGGTAAGCTTGCTCTGCTAATCCTTCAATTGTTTCTGCTTTAAAATTAAAGCCGGACTCTTTTAAGCCAGAATCAACAAATTGGTTAACCACCTTTTTGCGATCTGAGTTACTTAAAGCAGGCATACTTGCCACCACAGGAACGAAAGCATTCGCTAATTTCAAGCCTAATTCCATCCCTTGCTTGATATGAGTATTCTTTTCAGTTTTAATTTTAGCTTCAATCAACGGTTTAACCAATTTGTAAGTTGCTGGAATTACAGCAATTAAAAAAGCAACCAGTCCGGTTGCTTTAAGAGAATTAAAAATATCGACAATTTGTGTGTACATAAAATTACCTCCATAAAATTTGTGTAAAAGAAAACGCCCCGCTTTAAAGGGCGTCCTCAATTCTTATCATATTGAAGAACATGAAATTCCTTCTTGGAGGAATGGAATTCCACGAACACATTGTATCACGATTATATAGTCGTAACAACTAATTATTAAAAACAAACACGCCCATCTTATGACGGGCGTGTATACATCACATACATTGAGGGGAATGTATGAGCATGGGGCATTCATAAATGCTCAGATGAATATTCGAATGCGTAGGCACCAAAGGGGTTAATGCCTACGAAAATGATTATACCACTGTTCCAAAAAAGTGACGGACTTTAATTTAATTAAACTTGCATTCCGCCAAGAGATCACATGTGGGTTTACTAAACTGAGTAATCGTTATGATGAGCTTGTTACTTGGGCAACGCTACCAGTGTCATAATTCTTACCAGTAATATCAGTAAACTGATCTTTTGTTAATTCATTCCAACCAACGAACAGTTTCAATTTATCATAAGATAACCAACCGTTATCATATTCAATTTTAAGCATTCCGTGCCAATCAATATTAAACATTGTATTACCTCCTTTTATTAAGCTGGTGAATTAGTTGTATTTGCTGCTGGTACAGTAGTTGCTTTTTCAGAAGCATTTAATTGAGTTTGAATATTTTGTAGTTCTCCGAGAATTTGTCCTTGAACCACTGAAATGTTACTTACCAAAGCTCCCAATTGTGAATCAGTTTGCGTACCTGTTGATTGCAAAGATTGTAACTGAGTTTGTAAGGTTGTTACATCTGTACTTACTTGGTTCAATGAAACACTCGGTAAGTTACCTGGATTAAGCAATTTTTGATTTGTTGCATCATATCGGAATTTATCTGGATATTGAGCAAACTGATTAATCCACGAATCTAAAACAAATACTTTTGTGTAACCATCTGTTTCGACTTTTTTATAATCAGTAACAAAACCATTTGAATCATACGTTATATAAATAAACATTATTTATTATCTCCTTTTTTATCGTTGTTTAATAATTACCTTTCTTTATTTTATAAGCGATCCAATGGATAAACAATATTTACAGAAAGTGGTGTCGCGGTATCTTTAATACCTATTAATAGGTTGCCCTCATTTCCCACCATCTGATTCCCCCAATCATTAAAAGCCCAAAAACCAGATGACGTTTGATGCATTAATTCCGGACTGCTACCAAGAGTTTTAAAAGTCTTTTTAAAATCTGGATAAGCGGTGTAAAGATTAAAAATAACAGCTTCTGATACCGTAGCCCCATAAAAATAACCGTAGTAATACAGTATGTCATTATAAATACGCCATCCGGTTGCTTCGTTACAGCCATGTGGACCCATCGTGTCCGTTGATTGATAATTAGTCACAACCCAAGGTGTTGTTAGTTTGTCGCCACCACCTGTGCCAACATCTTTACCATTAACTTGTAAGCCAGCTGTAAAGTTTGCTAACTTATCTGTTGTAACCACATTAGCCGTAGCCGTACCAACAGCATTTTTAACATCCGTTGTGGTTGCCACATCAATTCCAGACTTTTGAAGTTTTCTGGTAAAATTGGCATCCTTAGTCGTGTCTGCAAGTGTTGGTGAAACTGCTGGTACACCATCTTTAGTGATGTATGGGTTACCTGTAGTCTTGTCAATTGGTGCAGTATCAAATTTGTTCTTACCTGTAAACTCCTGATCTTGTCCTGTTCGTGCTAGGTCAGATGGTAAACTGCTTGCTAGTAATAATGGATTATTGTTGACAGTTGGAACAGTGTCAAAGTTGTTAGCACCAGATAGGTGGGCTACTTTAGAATCATCAGGTATAAATATCCATGTGTTCCACGTTCCGGGAGTATACATATTTCTAAAAGCAACCCTATTACCTTGAATTGCAATTTGAAAACCTGACATTGAAGCTTGGTTGTTATCAATTTTAGAATTTCCAAAAACAATCAGTTGAATATATTGCGGTAAAAATGTTGCAGGATAATGTATTGTGTTAACAGCATCAAATCTGTAATTTCCAGTATCTTTATACTTGTCAAAGTCTAATCCATAGGGTTGTGAAGCATCCTGAATACCATTAAGTGGAACTATACTTACTCCATTAACCTGAACACTTCCATCATGGTTATCATGAACAACTTTACTATCATCAGCAGGTGTGTAACCAATTTTATCTTGTTTGGCGTTTAAAGCATTGTTCATATCAGCTACTTTTACATAGTCAGCTAAATCAGGCGTAATGCTTCCCATATTTTGCCACGAACCATCTATCCAAATATATAAGTCCGTTCCAACTAAGTAACCATCACCCTGGTTGTTACCCGTTGTGGGTAAATTTTCCTCTTTATCAGCTTTCCCCCTAACAACCAAACCATTTCCTTGTTTTCCTTGTGGTCCCACTGGTCCCATTGGCCCCTGACTACCGGTGTCACCTCGGCTGGAAACGAAATTAGTTTCTTTAGTTGCTCCGTCATCGTAGGTAAAAATAATTTTAGTCCACAGATAAGGAAGTTGATCAGTTGTTGCCAAAATAGTATCTGACCAGCCCCCTGTGGGAACTGTAACTGGTGAATCACTTAACTGATACTGATTGTTAGCAGACTTAATACCATTACCAGGGTTACCTTGGTCACCCTTCTGCACATTGTGGACTGCATTCTCCATTTGATTACTCAAATCATTAAATTGTTGCTTAAAATCATTTAAAGTGATTGTCGGAATTACTTCACCAGTATCACTCATTAAGTTATCTTCAATGGAAAATCCTAATGTACCATCACTTGGGAAAATAGCCTGCGTACCATCATTCATAGTAACCCAAACTTCAATATCATAATCATCTGGAACCAATGTGTTCATGATATCCTGATTAATTGGAAAGCTTAGTGTTCCACCAAGCGGACTAGTTACAGTGGTTAAATCAATAGCTTCTTGCATGATATATCCATCGTCATTAGCTATTTTTACCAGAGTTGACTTAGCATTAGTTAAATCAAAGGCCACCCCGTCGGCCGTGAGTGCCAGATTAAAAGCAGTGGTTGTATCTAAATATTTAACCACATCATTATCATCCGTGAATGCGAGTTCCTTACTCATTAGTTTTCACCTTCTTTCTAAGCTGATTATTTTCAATTTTTAATAACGCAATTTGTTGATTTTTTGCTGCCATATCTTGACTGTACTCATTAACCAATTGGTTAATTAAATCTTGCGCGTTAATATCATTCATCAGATCACCTTACATCTTCAATTTCTTTTCAATCTTATTAATTTCATCAAGTAAATTAGTTCCATGTGAAATGACATCACCAGCATGAAGATCAATCGTCGTACCAGCTTCATTGTGGAAATAAATATCAGTTCCTGAAACTGATGAAATATAACCTCCAGGACCACATTTAATTCCTTCTGCCAAATAGGTCCATGCATTTTCACTACCAATATGAGTATTGTTGCCGCCATATGCTTGAAAAGTCTGTCCTTCAATAACTGAAGCTCCAACATTAATTGAATCAACATCCAAGCCACCGCGAATTTGAGTGTACCCATTACTATTGCCAGATACAAATTGAAGATATTTACCATTACTAATGGCACAAAAACCGTTTGTGTCTAATGTGATCCTTCCATTATTACCATCTTCCTCAATTGATGCCCCTGTAATTGTTGAAGTTGCATCAATTTTGGCGGCTTTAATGATTGATGAATCAACTTCCACAGAGTTCAAATATCCGGCTTCAATGGTTCCTAAATCAGCAGATAACGCTGAAAGTTGGCCAACTGACAAGGCTGTTTGGGACATCTTAGTCTTAACCCAATCAGATCCATCATAGGTGTACATTTCACTAGTTATATGGTTACTGTCTTGGACGTACCAAATATCACCTTCATCATGACTTTTCCCATCATCAAAAGGCTCTTGCGATGAAACAGTAATTTTTCCATCCAACGATGTTTTAATCTTACCCGCTTCATCAGCTGCAGAATTAGCGGCACTTTTGGCATCGTCAGAAGCTTGCTGAGCAAGCTTGGCATTTTCATCAATATTTAAAGTTCCCGTTGCAATAATCAATTGTTATCACCATCCTCAATTTTGGTTCCTTCACCAGTTGATTCATCCCCATCTTCATCACTATCTGAACTTGCATCCGAATCATCCGCATTATCATTTCCAGCAATTACTGGTTGTTCAGCTTCATCATTTTCACCTTCATCTTGTTCAGGATATTCAACAACTAAGTCTTTAGAATCATCACGGATTTTAAGTGGAGCCGTATATAATGCACTATGAGCAATAGACACAGTGTGTGCAGCATCCCTATATTCAGAAACGTTAAAGCCAACAATTAACCTAGAATTATTAACATCTTCATATATGCCCTCCGGCTCCAAATGACCGCCATTTTCCAACGGCACTGTTAACTTAATATCCTGCATTGGTTCCACCACATAATCAAATACCATTGACTGTGTAATTAAGTTAATACACATAACATGTTTGTCATCAGCATTGTTAGCATCACCCGCCGTAAAAAAAGCAAATGGATAACTAATCCCATTTGCCTGAAGAGTGTTATAAGCGCCATTATTAGTGGTTCCAGCTGGTAATGGCTTCCATTTAAAATCTTGCAATTTAAATTCAATGATTGGTTTGAAGTTTCCTGTCTGTAAATCGCTTATCTGACAAACATACACTTTCCCACTCGTCGTGCTTCCCAACCACAGATTGTTCTTCAAATCAACGTTAACTCGAAAATATTGTTTTACTTGGCACCACTTAGTTATATTACTAGCACTTGTATTGGCTTGGTATGCCATTGTTACCAAATAATATTTCCCATCAATTGGATCTTTTATTTCTGTATAAATCGTATTGGAACTTTCATCATAGCCGAACGATCCACAATGGCCACCACCAGTTACAAACATCATGCTCTGTAATGTTCCATCAGCGTTCCATTTAATAAATTCACAATCTGAATGGTTTTTGTCTTTAGAATAGTGATAACTAGACAACACCGAACCATCACTCAATAAATATGAAAATTGTAAGGCCCCAATATGCTGATCGCCATTAAAATCTTTGTTGGCGGCATCTTTAGTTTCCCAAAGCTTATTCCAGGAACCATCAGCTGAATTGCTGGTATCAATCCACATCTCTGCCTCATCTTTCACATAAGTATCATCAATGGTGACTAATAGTGTCCCGACAAATGGTGGTTCAATAGTAACCTGATAACCATCTTTTGCATGGTCAGCTTCCCAGCCAATATCACGGGTACCGTCCATATTAATTTTTTGCCAATTAAAAGCTTGTGGTGCCAGATAAGAGGTTACATTCTCACCTTCAATAAATAGTCTTGCAATCACCCGTTTGGAAGTATCCGTGTTATACCAAGTTGAACCTAACGGCGTAATCAAACTAACTGTGGCTGCATTGGCATTTTTTCGGGCATCTTCAAATAGTTTCTTAACATGGTCATTCCAACGCTGTTCCATATTGCGAATAAACGCCGGCGTAATTACTTTAACTGTACTGAACTCACCTAATACAACTTTATTTTGACTTGGGTCACTTTCTGAGGTAGTTTGCTGAATGACTCGCGCTTCCGTTGTCAAAATTGGGTTCATGGATAAATCAATCACCTTAATAGTATCGCCCAAGTTAGCTTGAAAATCTTGAGTAACCTCCACGGCATAGTTAATTCGTGGATGATTGTACAATCTTAATTCACGTAATCCCCAATCAAGTAATGCTTTAGGTTCAGTAATGGTATCGCTCGTGATGGTCCCTTCTAGCCAGGTATTGCTATCATTGTTATAAAGAGAATTTGCCGATAGATCGGTAATATAGTTCTTACCATTATTAACCTCTGCAATTGAAGCATTATTTGCGCCCACAATGTAAAGCTTGGTTACTAAATTAGTATCAACTGTTTCTCGTTGGACAGATAACATGTTTTGACCATAAGTGATTGATTTCCCCTCATTTTCACCTAATTGATCAGCTAATTCTAAAATTAGATCAGTCACAATACCGTTGGAGTCAATATGACAATAGGCATCGGCTTCTGCATCGTAAGTTGATAAGACTGTCTGCAAGGCTGCTTGACTAGAAGCCGTACCATCAAAGTTAATATCAGCAAACAAGCCCGAAGAACAATTATTTTGTAAATCCCAACCAGTATCAGCCATGATCCATTGCATAGCTTGATCTAATTTACAATCTTTAATTTCTTTTTGTGGTGGAATGGTCTTATTAAGTTTATAGATTGCTAGGTTAATAGCATCAACCGTTACTAAGTGAGCCCCACTAGTGGCATCAATAGTTTCATCAACCTGATAAATTCGATAAATACGCCAATGATTATGCACATCATCATACACAGCAACACTATTACCAACCGTTAAGTATTGAGCCGCAGGGGCACTTTGCAACATGGTTAGTCCTGTTAATGTATCATTCCAACTTTTAGAGTTAGCATTCGGATCCGTACTATTAAAAGTGCTAACGCCAGTAATACCATCATCCGAGTTACTGTTATCATCGGCAATTTGGCGTTCAACTACCTCACCCCAAAACGGGTTGGCGTCTGAATTAGTCGATAACGTGGCAACTCGCTTTAAATTTTTATCCAGGATAATATACAAATCTCTAACCTCCTTATTTATGTATAAAAAAAGTAGTCGCTTTCGTGACTACTTAATTGCTGGTCGATATTCAATTGTTACATCAGCATTTTTGGGATCCGGGAAAAAGTGTAGAGTTTGTGGAACTCCACCAGTTAATTTAGGAAAAGTCGATAACCATGAAACGTATTTATCGGCCGGCTTTCCATCAATAGTAACTTTATTGTTGGCCGTATCAATAATAATTTCTTGACCAGCCTTGGCAATAATATGTGGTGTATCATCCGGATCAGTAGAGCCATCACTGCGCCATTCTTCATAATTGGTTAAAGCTTCATAATCCGACTTATACGCCACCACTGGATTAACTAAGTCCTCTTTAATATCATGCTTACCAAAGAAAACGCCTAAGTTGGCTAAAGCAAAACCAAACTTACCGGATTTATCCAACTTTTCCTTATGCATGTGAGTTTTATGGGTATTATTAACACTATATGGCTCACCAGTTTTAGGATCCCACTGGTTAATTTCTGCTACCCAGTTATCGTAAACATTACCAGACTTATCCGATTTCTTCTGTCGTTCAAGAATAAATTCACCATAAAAATTCGAGTAAGCATCCCTATTCATATACGAAGTTTCAGTTACATATTCTTTTTCCTTTTTCTTCTTTGTTGTAGCTTTGGGAGCTGATGTCTTTTTGCCTCCTTTACTACTGCTTTTCTTACCACCCTTTTTGGATTTTACAACTCGTTTCTTTTTAGTCTTAGTCTTCTTACGCGTTTTTCGTTTCTTTCGCGCAAAGAATTGTAGATTCATTTATATCACTTCTTCTTTTCGGCTGTCTTCTTCTTTTCGGCTGTCTTCTTCTTTTCGGCTGTCTTCTTCTTAACGGTGACCGTGACCGTTTTGGTGTAGGCAACTTTAACATGCTTTGGTTTGCCGCTATGCTTCTCCTGACCATTACCTTCATCAAAAAGCAACGTTAAGTAGCTATCAGAGTTACTACTATCAAAATTATTACCTAATTGAATAAACGCCCGTGGATAACGGCCCATCGAATAATCTTCAATGCCCATTCTTCCACAAACATTACCGTTATTGTCCAACAAATAAGCTTCGATTTTTCCCATCGCCCGCTCATTTTTCATTCGTTTAACATGATGTAAGCGTACCGAAACTTTCCAATAGGGAGTAATTTTCGGTAGACCATTATGCATAACCGCTGGTCCGTAAAAATTCTTGTGTTTCCCACGAGATCCCCATTCGTAATGATCATCTTTATCTTTAGCCACCATAATTGAAGTACCAGTGGCTGCCGATTTTCCATCTAACTCACCCTTATAAATTGGAAAAGCTTGTGTATTTTCACTACATTGAATCCACGTGGCTAATGAGTTGCAGGGATCGTCAACCTGTTGAGTTTGAGATTGTCCCATGACTGTGACGTTGCCATCACTATCCGTAGTCGTATCACCGTCATCAACATTATATCCAACCGCTACATAATCATCATTTGTTTCATAACCCACATAATAAAGATCGGTTTTCGGAATAATATGAATAATTGGATCAACTTCCGTATTTCCTTCGGGAATAATTTGCTGATCATTGTCTGTAATTTTTATTTCCTTCTGTGGTAGAAATCCACGTGGATCTGCCAGCATGAAGACTAACGTAGTTTGAAAGTCCTGAACACCTTCATTAATAAATGTCGGTGTTGGAATACTCGTAAAGTGTCCATAATAAGTTACATCTGGATCGTCATTAAACCTCAACGGATATTCAGTATCAGCATCACTGCTGGTATTAACTAAAACGTTAGTTAATGTTTTAATTCGTTCGTTATATTCATCGCGGGTGGTACAGAAACAGGTAATTGGAATGTCAAATTCTTTTTCACCGTAATCTGTTCCCAAGTACACACCACCATAACGTTTAGGGACGTCTTGAAATGACTCAGTAATATTGGGGGCTAACGGTTTCGATACATGATTTAGAAATATGCCTAAATCGTCTTCCGAATTAAAACCACCATTTCCATCTTCATCAAACGCAAAATCAAATGTGTTTACATCATAATTATCGTTATTAGCCAAAGGTTACACCTCTTCCCCAATTATTCTTAGCCGTTGTTCGTTTGTTATGCTTATTGACTGCCTGAACAACTTGTTTGTCAGTTACGACTGCCGGAATCGGATTGTTTTGGCCGTCGACCAATTGACTCATAAGTTTAATCATTGTATCAAACTTAGCTTCAAGTCTTTTGACAGCCTGACCATCCGAATTGCTTGATTGGTTGGTGTGCTGATCTGTTTGCTTAAAATGAGCCATAGTATCAGCTAGCAATTCATAGGCTCGTCCTCGTTTATTAATATCCCATGGAATGATGGTTTCCGGTTTATTACGTTCGGCTACTTTAATTAACTGTTCTTGATCAACTAAGCCGCCATTCGCATATCCTAAATAATTAGCAACTTTCTTCGCACCGTTAACGTGTTGCCCCGTATAACCGCCACGTTCCCAATCTTCAGAAAACTGACTGGCTAACGAAGCGATCGAACCGTGGCCTTCCAGGATTCGTTTAAATACAGAAGAATCGGAACTGTCATCGCTTAACGCAAACTTTAATTGGGTAGCTGCATTGCGCCAGTTTTCACCATGACGATGAGCATATGATTTCAAATGATTCAGTCTACCACCTAACCACTGCCCAAGCCCAGAAGCTCCACCAGATGAATTTCTTGCGTTAGGATTTAATCCTGATTCAAATTCCCAATTACCAAGAATTGCAGCAATTCCTGCCTTGGTTGCGCGTGGATCTAGTTTTTTCAACGCTTTTGCTAAGGTTTTGGCTCTAGCCGCCACATCGCCACTTAATCCAAAACTACTTAAACTACCAAACAGTTTTTGCCATAATGGTTTTAAGTTTTTTGATACCCAGCTCCAAACCCCGGAATGCTTTAGTTGTGACTTTACTAGTGCTTGTAATCCGGAGCTTTGTTTATGAGATTTAGTTGACTTTTTAACTTTGTCAATTAATCCAGGTACTCTTCGGATCCCAACAAAATCACCGAATCCCTTGATGGTAGAATATTTAATCCCGTCCTTTGGATTTTCGGCACTGAACATATGCCCAGAGCCACTATTATCAACCACAATACCAACGTGTTGACTTCCTCCACGACCGAAGAACGCTAAATCACCAGTCTTCGCATTCTTCCAAGATACAGGCTTAGAAAAGTTGTATTCAGGGACAGTAGTCGAGCCACCAGGAACTGTAATTCCCATGTGTTTCAAAGTCTCATAAACTAAGCCAGAACAATCATAATAATTCGGTCCTAAGCGGACATTAGAGCCTTCAGAATATCGGTGATGGGCACGATTTGCCAATTTCTTAGCTTCATTCAAAAATGCTGAATCAGTCTGACCGCCGCCTTCGGAAACCATGCCATGTAGCATATTCCAGGCAGTATCCCACCAAACCGAACCCTGTTGCTTGTCGCGTTTGCCAAACATATTGGCAAAGTTCTCTCCAACTGTTCCCTTTATATCGCCAAAGTTAGGTTGAAAAACTTGTTTGAAGGTTGCATCAGAATGATTAGCAATGTGTGATAGTGCCGACAACTTCTGTTTTAAAGAACCCCAAATGCCTTTAAAGAGTTTCCCGATACCACCAAATAAACCAGTACCTGACGCAAAGTGCTGCATGCCATTTAAAGCCATTAACATCTTAGACTCTGTAGCATTTAAAACGCCGGAACCAGCTTCTAGGAACCGGTGAGTATCTTTACCTTCAACTGGTTCTAATTGCCCATCTGCGTGGACAATGATTTCTTTATTATGTGTTTCTGGTGAATCGTGACCATCATTAAGCTTAGCCAAAACTGGTTGGGTTAATAAACCATTTTTCAATAATCCGGTACCTGTTGCCCAGGCTACCGTTGGAATCTGATCTAGGGTTTGTGAACCACCGTATTGTTTAAAGACCTTATTCTGGGCTGAAATGGCATTCTTATTCATCCCATTAACTAATTTTCCAATCCAATTACCAACTGACTTCCAGATGCCATGCCAGGAGAGACTGTAATTGCCTTTGGTTTTGGAATTATTTTTCTTAATACTCTCATATTGAGAAACAGCCTGAGCTGTTACCTTCTGATTTTGATTATGCGCATAATCGTAAACCTTATCAGACTGCTGTTTTGCTTTAGTGATTGAATCGTTTTTTTGTTTATCGGCATGATTAATCACACCAATTCTTTGTTTACGAGCCTCCTCAATAATTTTTTGGCGTTGTGCCTTGGCAGCCGAACTATTTCCCTTGTACTCTTCATCTGCTGCTTCAACTGTATTTTTATATTTCTTCCAAGCAGCGTTATAGACACTATGATATTCATCGTTAGCTTTTTTGCTGACAGACTTTTGTTCTTCATCAGCGTTTGCCACCAATTTAATCATTTTTTCTTTAGAATACTTTTTACTCTTTTCAGTGAGCGTTTTGTAATCTTTTGCAATCTTGTTAGTAGACAATTTAATCTGACCAGCTAAGCTTGTATGCAGTTTGGCTTCTTTAGCAGTCACTTGAGTAGCGAACTTAAGATGTTGTTTCTCAAGTGCTTCTTTCTTTTCCTTCTGCATTTTTTCAACTTGAACGGACCCTTTACCGTATTTATTCTCAGCTTTTAGAATCTTTTTATTCCACGATTCGGTTAATCGTTGCCGTGATTGTGCATAATATTTGGCAATTGCTTGCTGATCTTTCTGACTCATCAGAGTTAATCGGTTGGCTTTAGATCCTTCACCCTTAATAATTTGTAGGCGTTTTTCGTACTCTTTTTTAGTAATGTCCCCGTTTTTATAAAGTAATTGTAAGTTCTTCTTGTCCTGAGCTTCACGGTTTTTATAATAGCTTGTCGCTTCATCAGAAAGTTTCTTGAAAGAAGACTTGGTAGATAATTTAGGTGTATGGATTTTTTGTGCTGAAAGTCCTTTTTGAATAGCTTTACCAAACTTACGACCAACACCTTCACCAACCAAGCCACCCAATCCAGCGCCAACAGCTGTGCCAATTCCAGGAAGAATAGCTGTCCCGATTGCTGCACCTGCTGCAGTACCACCTAGAGATCCAGTAGCAGCGCCGATGTGTGAACCGGCAGTCTTCTTTTTCATGCCAATTAAATCAGTTGCCGAATTTAAGACATCTAAGACACCGACAGAACCAGCCGCAACCTTGCCAAATTTACTAACGCCTTTAAACTTATCAGCTAATTTAGCGAATCGGCCTATCTTTCCGGTATCTTCGGCAACTTTACTTGTATCATCTATATCGTGGATGGCTGTTTTACCATCTTTTTCGGCACCTTCGGCAACCTTACCTTCGCCACCAGAGTTATCAGCAATATCATCAATTGCACTGGTACCATTTCCGGCATCCACATTAGCTTCTTTAGCCTTAGTGTTACGTTCAATAGCTAAAGTTTGATCATCATATGCTGATGTCAATCGGTTCACCTTTAGCTTTTGACCGCCAAAGACAGAGGTAATATCACTAAATATTTTAAAATATTTATAAACTTTACCAACTGCCCAAATTGCAGCTAATGCTTCACCAAAATGTTTGACGCCTTCATAATGCTTAACAGCAAAAATACCAATATTGGCGATTCCTCCTGCCACATGTGCAGTTAAAGTAGCCGTTTTACCAATATCTTTCTGAAAGCCTTTTTCACCAAAGAGCTTGGTCATTTGATTAGCTGCTTTTGTCATATATGGCAACAACTTAGACCCAAACATAATTGATAATTGATCCCAGGCTTGCTTAAATCGTTTCTGAGACATTTGGGCAGTTTGAGCATTTTTGTTAGCTAATCTTTGAACGTAAGTCCCAGCTTTGCTTGCTTTAGAAACATTGTTGGTTAAATCAACCAATTGGCCATTATATTTAGCTAAGATTTGAGCTGCTTGCATGCCGGTTGGACCAAAAACATTTTTAAAGATGCGTGCTGTATCAGCTCCACCAAGTTTTTTAGTATGTTCCTCAATAATTTTAAAAATTGCAGGCAACGTTTTGAAATTACCATTGGCAGTTTGGAATATTTTAGTTGATTTAATTCCAATTTCATTTAAAGCGCCCATAGCTGAATTTGTTGGAGATGCTAAACTAGTAATAATTTTTCGCAGACCTGTCCCAGCTTTATCAGCTTCCAAGCCATGGTTACTCAATTCACCTAAAGCAGCGGAAGTTTGCTCAATACTAAAGCCCGCATTATGAGCTGAATCGCCTACATATTCCATGCCTTTGCCTAAACTGTGGAAGTCAGTAGCAGTCATGTCAGCAGAATAAGCTAATGCATTAACTACACGTTTAGTGTTGTGCATCATTTTTGCCGTATTATTGGTTTTCATGCCAAATGCTTCAATCGCTTGGCTTGATACTTTAACCACATCTTTAAAGTCATCACTAGAAGCCACACTGGCTTGCAGTTCAGTTTTCATAACCGCTAATGATTCAGCACCTGTATGGCCACGCTTGATCAGATCTTGGTATTGATCAGCAATCTCTTTTTGACTAACTCCATATTTAAGAGCGTACTTAGCCCCGTCTTTTTGCATTTCTGTCACGGTTTTAATAGCAGTTTTAGCCTTGTCGCCACCCGTAACCAGTAAGTTTTGGTTTACTTTATAAACATTTTGAAGTTCAGTTGCTTTTTTAGCGCCAGAAAAAGCTGCTGCTCCCAATGTCCCCATCGCTACGCTGGCACCTAGTAAACTACCTTTAATTGATCCAAATGAATTTTTAAATTTATTCTTAGCAATGTTAGCTTTATCGCCCAATCGCACCATTGCATCACTCATGTGACCGACTTGTAAATCGTACTTGACCACATCAGAACGCACATTGGCCAGTGAAGTGGCTGTTTTGTTGACTCGTACTTGTTGGGTGTTAAAAGCTTCGTTAGCAATGTCCAAGCTACCTTTTAATTGATTAAGTTTTTCCTTTTCTTGAACATATTCATCCGCATTCTTGTGGGTATCATTGGCGAGGCGGTTAACAACATTTTGTTGTTTTTCATAGGCCAACTGGGCTTGTTTATAAGCCTGTGAGTTTTTACTGAGTTCACTATTTTGTAATCTGTACTGATCAGATAAGCTATTCAATCCTTCCTTAAGGCCTTTAAGCTTTACTTGACCAGCCTGGTTAATCTTTCCTTGAGCCTTTAGCGCATCCACATAAGAATTAGTTACCTGATTAAGGTTATGATAGTTGCGCTGTAATCCAGATAGTCCTGAATTAAGGTATTCAAATTGCTTTTCCGCTTTAGACTGTTGATCATTTAAACCAGCAATCTTCTCTTGTGCTTTAGTAATCTGATTAGCATATTTGGCATACTTTTCTGAACCTTGGTTGGTTGTTTGATCAAGGCCTGACTGTCGACGTTTTAGCTCATCAATTTTTAAGTTATAACCTTTGATTTCTTCTGATATTCCTTGATACCTAGTTTTTAAAGCATCTAGCTTATCTCCAGAAGATTTTAAGGCCACCTCCTGAGAACGCCATGCATTGGTATTAGCTTTAATGTAATTAGTTAAAGTTTTTAATGACCGTGCGGGTTGTACTGCATCCAAGCGAATTGAAGTACTCATTACATCATTAATAGTAGCCATTAGTCAGTCCCCTTTCGTTTATTTAATAACTCGACAACCGGATCCGTTACTTGTTTTTTCTTATCTTTAGCATTTAAGACTGCCATAAACTCAAAGTAATCTTGCCGATTTAATTCATCTGGTAAGATTCCCTGTTTCATCATTTGTTGTTTAAAAAAAAGCATATCTTGTTGGGATATGCTTAAGTCATTAATTAATTTGGCTAATCTTAATTGTTTTCTTTTGGGTCAGCTGATTCCTCAGTTTGTTGTTTAGTAACAGTCTCCCAATCTTCATCGCTCATTCCTTGAAATCTAAATAGTACATAGGCCATGAAATTTTGAAAGTCGGTGAAGTCCAAAGTTGATTTAATCTTTTCAACTTCTTTGTCGGATAGCTTAAAAATATCAATCATAAATTGCAATAATCCTTGAACCATTTTCTTTTGCGTTTCCAAAACTGCTAGTGGGTCATCATTAGTAAAATCAACTGCATCTGATTTCAACAATTGAATTTGTAAATTTTGGGCTTTCTCAATAACACCCACAGTGGTTTTAACTTCAGCTGACTTTTTACGTAAACCTAATCGAGTAATATTAATTTTCATGATCAAAACTCCTTTATTTTATTTAGTTATGTATACGGGGAACAATCCCCGCCTTAATTTATTTTCCTGGCATTTTAACGCCGGTAGTAGCTGAATAACCACCAAAGACTTCGGCCAACATTTTAGCTTTATCAAATCCAGTATCTTGAGACATCCAAATCTTGTACGGTTCTCCGTTGAAGATTGTATTGTCAGCTGGTGTTAATGCTTGGTAAGTTAACGCCGTATTGGCATCAGTTTCAGCATTATTATCCGTTGCATGAGAACTACCAGTTTCAATTAGTTGACCATTAGCAAAGCCTTCGTACATATCAATATTCGTGTATGAACGAAAATGTAACAACATTGCTACATGGGGCTTTGGCAATTGACGTGTCCAACCACCATTAGCCACATCATGAATATATCCTTTGAGTTTTTGCAACTCGTCAAAATCAATATCCAAGAATTCCAATGCGACCTCTGGTTGTGCCTGACCATTTGAAACTCGTTTTGCTTCATCATTAGCATAGGCGACAGTACCCGCGGCTTCCAAGCCAGAAACTGTGGCCGTCGTAGCGCCTTTAGCATCGCCATCAACTAAATAGATACCATTAGTTCCTACTCCTGCATCGCTAGTCAGTAATTTACCATTAGCATCAACCAAACCAAAGGTGACATCTTTAATACCATGTGTTGACATTTAAAGTCCTTCTTTCTTTACTATAATTGTTTTAGTAACTGAAAAAGTTGCCGTAACTTGATCGGTGTGTGGATCCACAGTGTTAGGCTCATGTGAGCTAACCAGCCAATCCTGATTTTCCAAATCATTCATTAGGGCAACTTCTTCATTAAAAATATTTTCTTGTGTATCTTTTTTCCAAAATATTTGAACTTGAATATTAGCTTGCATATTACTAAATTGATCGTTCCGATATCCGCCCAACGGTTCAGTAATGGAAGTAATCAAGACAATGGTCTGCTTTCCAGAAGTATCAGCTCCGGGAGGAATGTTCATGGAATAAATCTGGTCAATCCAACCATAGTGTACAGATTGAATTAACTGATAAACAGTCATAACTGGTAATTCCATTAGTGACCCAGCTCCTTCCACTTAATATATTCAGATTTTAATATATCAGAACGAGTTTCCTCACGGGTCTTTTCCACAAAGTGATCACCGACAATGTAAACAGTGCCATCATTTAGCCAGCGAGCAATCACTGCTTTTTTCTTGACCCAGCCAACTGTCGCTGTCCCATCCACATCACCATCAATATTTTTCGAACTAACTAATACACTATCAGCCAAGTGAGGATCATTTCCGGTAGCAATTCGATTACTATAATGTAGCCGTTTAGTTTCATCAGCTAATTTCTTTTGTAAAACATCGGCACCGGCTTTAGTGATTATAGTTCTTTCCGCCCGGTTGGGTACCAATCGTTTTATTTTCGCTAAATAATCGTCTAATTGTTCGGCCATACTAACCATGTTTTTTACCAACCCTCTCATTAATCTGTAGAGTCAAAATGTCATAAGTCACAATTTTATTGCTATCATCTAAACTCAAATTAACGATTTGATATAGTTGGTCTTGATATTGAACTAGCAGACCTTTGTCAATTAACGGATTGTGTCGAATAACAATTTGAATAGTATCTTCAAAATCTGTTCCCAAAAGCGAAACGTTCTGTGTGTTAGTTCGCGTATAAGGCATGCACCATAACACGAACTGTGGTTTAAATTGCGTTCCTGATGCACCAGTATTAGGATTAATTGTTGGTAAAGCCGTTCCAAACTGGGCTTGCCGATTAAACTGCTCCGGACTAAATTTATTAAGTGCCATCCGGATCACTTCCTGAAACCATTCCTTGGAGTTGATCTAGCATCATCAACAAACCAGCCGACATCCCCCTAGATAATTCACGATCATAATATAATTGAGTTGCCAGTGTTTTTATTGCTAAGTCGTAAATTGATGAGGCCTGATATTGGGTTTCAGTTGAACTGACTGAATGATTGACAATCTCGGTTGCTTCATTAATCAAAGTGGTAACAGTCGTTAATTCAGTCGGATTTTGGTCAATATGCAACTCATCCATTAATTCTGTCGGATTAACCGTCACATGACACCCCTCCTAACAGCCGCCCATCACTGTATTGTTTATTTCATTGGCGACTTATTTAAATTACTTGCCAGTTGAACTAGTCTTTGCAGCAGGAGTTAAATCTGCTAATCCGGTAAATGGTGCATAAATGACCGATTCAGTATCCCACAACTCAACGTCAAAGCGATCAATGGCACGAATCTTAGTCAAGTCATTTTCGAAAGAACCGGCGCCAATGTTGGTGGCCAACAAAGACATCTGCTGAAGGTCGAATAGACGAACAGCTTCCGTCAAAGCACCAATGTAAAGTGGGAAACTGCTTTCATCATTGGGCAGAAAGGCATCGGCAATAACTGTAATTGTCTTACCAGCCAACATTTTTTGTGATGGATTAAGCGGGTTAGGTTGAATGACGTATTGTCCGTTATTATCCTTGACTTTATCCAGAACAGCAAAGCCTGATTGGTTAGTAACAAATGCAGATTCATTCCAAATCAGTGGATCCAATTCCTTGTTGTAAATATCCTTAATGGCGTCAAAACTATTAACTGTGGTTTTTTGTGCGCTTGGTAACTTAGCCAACGCTTTTAAAATTTCACTGTTTCGAGTAATAACATCTTTCTTAGCAATCCAGTTTTCCAAATATGCTAAGAGGTTGGCATCACTATCATTCATCAAAGTATTTGTAATGCTAGAAATACCAGCATAGCGATGAATTTTATAAGTTAATGGTTTGAAAGATGCTGGCTCATCATTATTACCAATTTGAGCTGTTTCATCGTCCAAATTAGCAAATGGAGTTACTGACTGACGTGGTTCAATAACTCGTGAACCAGATGGTGCGCTAACTCCTTCCACAGTTACTAAAGGCTCCAACGACGTAAAGGTTTGTTTTAAAGTGTTGATGGCTGTTTGAATATCTGCCGGAATAGTTAAACCAACACCATTTCCGTGGGAATCAAGTCCACTAGACATCAAATTCAAAAACTTTGGATCACCCTTTAAGGCTCCCTTGACAATATTAATAAACTTAGGCTTGTCTTTTGGCGTAACATCTTTTTGACCACCTGCAGCTGGTTTACCTGGCTTAGCCAGTTTAGCCGTTGCTAAAGCATCATCATATGCACCCTTAGCAAAATCACGAGCTTTCTTTGCTTTATCAATTGAATCAGCAATCTTATTGAGATCCTCATCCGAATATTTTTCAGGAGAATCATTCAACTCAACTGCCATTTGATTGCGCTTTTCTTGTAGATCAGTTACTTTTTGACCCGCTTCGATCCAAGCATCATGTAGCTTATTTAAATCCATAATTTAATTTCCTTCTTTCTTAAATAAAATAGCCAACTTATGTGATCGCAATTGGTCACTAGTTTGGCTATTAGTTTCTTTAGGCTTTTCTTTTACTTTGGTTAACAATGATTTAATTTTACTAATTGCCTGATTACTCAACATAACCGGCGAGAGCATATTAGTAACTTTGGCTGGTTGATCGTCAAACATAATTTCGTCTGCAAATCCTTGTTCAACGGCATCTTTTGCATTGATATAAGTTTCCTTGGCCATCATTTGCATGACTGTTTGCGGATCCAGTCCTGTTCGTTGCACATAAACATTTGCAATTGATTGATCAGTCGAGTTCAAGCCTTGTAAATCGCTGGATAAATCATCTGCATTCCCTTGAGATACAGTGGAAGCCCGATGAATCATTAATTGAGCCGTTGGCGAAATTTTAATCGTATCACCAGCCATTGCAATGACACTGGCCGCACTCGCTGCTAATCCAACAATGTCAACTTCCACATTACCGGTATAATTCTTAAGTGCGGTATATATCTCAGAACCCGCAAACACATCGCCACCAGGTGAATTAATTTCGGCAACAATATTTTGACCATTTGCAGTGTTTAACGCATCTTTAACTGCGGAAGGAGTAACTGTTGAATAGCCAAAGAATTCATATACTTCAGCATCATCATCACTAGATACAACACCTTTAATTGGTACTGTTGTCATTATCATCACCTCCTTCCACTGCTGAAACTTTCAAATCAGGAAAAACTCCCGCTTGTTTCAGAATTGTTTGCGCTTGTTGCGGCGTTAATGCTGGTGACTGACCAGTACTTAATTTAGTAATATTACTAATTAATTGCTGATGATCAACATCAATAGCCGAATTAATATCCATTTTAATGTCGATTCCCAACTTTAAAGACAATTCTGATTCAATTGGCCGAATATATAGGCTCAAACTATTTTGATACAAAGAACGAATCATCTCAATTGATGATTGTTCGTCACCTTGACCATTTAAATAACTATCTGGAACACAAAAAGCCTTGGCAATCTGGGTCTGACTAAACGTGGCATTATTTAATAATTTGGCTATATCCGGATTAATTTGTAATGAATCAAGCTGAGCAGATTGATCCAAAACAATTGGTCGACCAGAATTAGCACCAGAATTTTGTTTTTCAAACGATTCTCTAATATTTTCCTTAGCCTGCGGTTCCAATTTGGCCGCCGGAACCGTAATCGTATAACTAGGCGCAATTGCATTCTTTAAACTGCTCAGTGACAATTGATTACTATAATTCTGGATGTTAATTTCTTTAGCTAAACTGTTTAGCGGACTGCTACCCACTAGTTCAGTGGCAACTTGCCCAGAAACAAACAAGCGAAAATGTAAAACGTCGGCAGCTAAATATGTCACCTGACCTCGGTCATCACCGTAATTAACTGTGTAATAAAGAACATTTTGTTGATTATCTAAAGTAATGCTGACCTGGTAAAACGGGATTAAGGTCAACCCTGCTGGACTTCCATTGCCATTTCGCTGAATTAGAACAAAGGCGTTGCCAGTTAACATCATTTGAGCACTAACTGCTTGCCAGAAATTATAAGCACTCAATAATGTGCTGGGCTGATTTAGCATGTTGCTATATTGGTCTGTTTTAAATTCACAGCTGGCCACATCACCTGCAATTCGATTAATCACCGCATAAATATCACTGTTTTGCAGTGCTCCATCTGCATCCACAGTGTTAGTGGATAACAATGTACCATTTAACATAAATGGTGAATACCCGGTGGTACTAATTGTTTGTGTTTGTTTTGACATAAAATTTTTAAAGGGGTTCAGCATTCAACGCCTCCTTTCACGAAATGACATAGGCTAAAACGATTAAAGCAATCCCGGCCACTACCCAACCTACAATAAAATTAATAAGGCTTGCGGCAACCACAAATGCAATTAACCCAAATAAAAATAATATAAAAGACAGGTTAGTGATTAAACCTGTCCATAGTTGTTTCAGATTCAACTAATCTGCCTCCCTAATAATTTATTCACTACATATATCACCCAACAAGTGTTGAAAATATTAAAAACTAAAATGATCACTGGTAAAGAATTCGTTGACCTCCTCATTACTCATTCCATTAAATGGATTCTTTTTATCTTCTTTAAGGCCATGATTAGGATTTTCAAAATAAAAAAGAGCTTGAGACATGGCATCGATAGTAGCATCGGCACAATCAATTTTCGAAGTCAACGCCGTTCGATCAATTTTAATACCATATGGATTAGCCACTGTTACAGCGTTAGACAAGCAGGTCTGCAAAATCGGATCAGCCAGCATCTCAATATTTCCCGCAATAAACTGATTTCTCAAAAATACTGTGGGCGAGCTCAAACTAACCGTCCCTTGCTTTAAAGTAATGAAAGGCACTTCTGGCATATTATTATCCAACCAATCAGTAATCGCACTAGCCTGATAAGGATCATAAATGAAGGCCTTAACTTTCAAATGATGATCGTTAACAAAATCCAGGAACCAGCGCCCAACAAAATCTTCATCAATTAAGCCATAAGAATTTTGCGAAATATCACAAAAGCCTAACTTTTCTGCGTTTGAGTAATTAATTCCATCTTGTTTTTCTTTCACAATAATGGAATTATCTGCTCGGGCTAATGGAACAAATGAATGCTGCAAGATGAAATATTTCTTTTGTTCGCCATTCAAATGTGGGAAAACAAAACTATAAGCCGTATCATCTGAAGCATGTGATAAATCAAAACCCACATAGCAATCTTGATTATCAATTTCGAAATCAGAAACAACTGACTTTTGTATATCCTCTAATTTCAAATATTTATCTTTAGCAGTCTGCAACCACATATTGAGGTTACGGTTAATGAAATCATTTAATGTGCCGTCTTCTAGCTTAGAATCACGTTCACTAATTAACCCTTTCAGTAGGGTATCATGCTTAGCCGGTAAATCTAGTAATGGATTACTTTTCACCCATGTTTCGGGGTTCTCAACTTCATCTTGATCATCCTGCTGCCAAATTAATGCCAACGTTGAATCTTCCGTTCGGTTAGAATCTTTTTCCATCACCTTAGTGAGTCGTCTAACATCACTATACATCGGGACTTTAGGGTTACTGTATGCCGTACTGATAAAAAATGTTTGCCGGTTACTAGTTTGAACTTGTCCAGAAGTGACCTTAGAAATCACATCTGAATTAAAGTTTTCATCCCCGTATTCATCCACAGTAGCAAAGAGGAAATGAAAGGCATCTAATTGTGCACTACCAGCTGTCATTCGTAATATCTGGTTTTGAGTCTTCGTAGATTTCAAAACATCATCATTAATCGCAATATTCTGATTCTTGATTAATTTACGAAATCCAGGCATTTCTTGTAAACTATTAAAAGTCTGTTTAATGTAACGCCAAGACTTCTTAGACTGCTTATCAACTGGTGCCAAGTAACACAAATCAGCGTTAAACTGGTCACTAGCCTCGACCAAGTAAGCGTAAAGTATCAAGATGTTCAATAAATATGACTTGCCATTAGTCCGAGCCACTGAAACCATACATCGCTCAAATCGCTTTTGCTTGTCTTCCTTTGTTCGCCATCCCTGAGAAAGGCACAAGATTGCTTGTTGCCAAATCATCAGTGGTATTGGCTTGTTTTGAGAAACATCAGGACACATGCGTGCGAAGTTACAGATATTTCGGCATTTATCCAAATCATAGTAATACGGAAAATTACCTTCCGTGGATCGCTTTAAATCATTCAAATGTCTAAACGCTGCTAGTTTAATTGTTTTGCAGGCTAACTGTTGACCAGTTAATACCCGGTAGCAATAAACAGTGGCCGGATCACGGTATTTGCTTTTGATTTCATCAAAGTAGCCTTTCCCATCAAGCTGCTGAAATATTTTATCCAAGTTAGTATTTCTTTGAGTAAAATCAAATTCCTGTACCACTAAAACTCACTTCCCCCATTTAACATCTCTTTAATATTGGGTTCCTCATCGTTGTCATCTGAGAGTTGCAGTAATGAGGCTCGTGCAGATGGTGTTAAGCCTAATTCGTGTGCTAAGCTGTTTAATTTTGCCGTAGCAGAATCAATAATTTGTGATGCCGGATTACGTTTCCAGCCTGCGTTGTCTTCATATGTTTCTCCAGTTCGTTGATTGACCACAGTTTTAGAAACTTTGGTGACAACACCATCTGTTTCAATTGAGTCATAGCCTTTCCGCAATAATTGATAGTTAATACAAAACGCTTCAATTGTTCCCTTGTCGGCCTGTTTAACATATCCTGATGCTTGCAAAATTGGTACAAGTTTCGTCCACATTGCTCGCGCATAACTTGACAGATATTTTGGACAACTCTTTTGAATCAAATCCATTCCAGAAGTTTCCGTTATTAGTTTTTGAGTTCTAACTCGCTGATCCTTGCGAGCATGCTTGTCTGTAGTTAGTTTCATTTGTTTTGGCATTTTTTAGTTCACCTCCAAGCAATAAAAAAGAGCCCCCCAATAGGGACTCTTTCAATCTGATTCATTTAGACTAATGAATCACAAAAAAATCATTAAACACACTGTTCGAACGTATACACCCTACAATCGTGAAAAAACGTCTAATTATATTAACTTTTAGGAGGTAAATATACATAGTCATTATAGTAGGGTTATTCATATAAGCAATTTGTGAAATTGCGTGCACCCAGTTATAGTAAGCCCATAAAAAAGTTTTGAATTTACAACTTTTAACGTGCGCTACTGCTGGGCGTGCGCTCCCCTAGGCTTTCACCACCCCGGGGGTGTTTAAACATTCACCTAAATTGAATATTTTTTTGTAAGATTCAAACAGTAAGCTTTAAACAATTTTTTCTTTATATCTATATCACCCAGAGGAGGTTGAAAAAATTGTTTTTAATAAGTAAACCTCATCAGAAATATTTATTCCGATTACCTACATGATACCACCTGAAAAATACTTTGTCGTTTCACAAAGACATCTTTTTTTAATTTTGTTGATGAAGATCCCCACCATCCAAAAAACGGTACCCACCCCTGAAATTATTATCATCCAAGCTGGCAGGAGTTTCCCACATCAGGGATGTTTATTTCGTGCGTTCAGATAATACTTTAATCCACCAACGTTTGCTGCAGTGTTTGAGTTGGTTTTGATTGAGTGATTGTTCAATCTTGGTTTTCGTATTATGCGTAGTCGGTGACAAGCACCATAAGTTATCCATGTCTAACCATTTATCAACAGATAGTACACGTCTAGGCACAATGTGGTCAACAATAATCTTATCGTTTGAGACTGGCAAGCCAGTGACTGCATCTAAATAATAATCTCGTGCAGCAACAAATTGCCGAATCTTTTTCCATTCCTTTGAGTGATAAAACTTATTCGCTGTTTGATCACGATAGTACATATTGTACTCTCGGTTTCGTGCAGAACTGACTGCATGGTTGGGCTTCTGGTGCTGTGTAACGTGCTCACTGCAATACCTTCGCCCCATTGGTATCAATGCTTGACAGCCAACCTCATGACAGATATGTAGCTTCATATAAGCTCACCTGTCCTTCTTTCGGTACGAACTGTTTACTTAATTCCTGCTGTAAATCAATGATTGAATCAATTAATTTGTATTCATCCAGTTTCAATTGATGATCATTAATTAAACCAAACGATTTCCAAACAATGCCTTGGTATTTCATTCCATATACTTTAGTTGCGTAATCGAATATATCATTGAACAAGTCGCTATTGCTGATAAATAAGGTGTGAACTTCGCTGTTTAATGTCATTGGATCGGCGTATTTATTAAGGCAATATTCAAAATCACCTAATACCTTTAGTTTATCTAACGTATCCTGATGATCGAAGACACTTAACTGTTCAGTAAACATTTGTGCATTTGATTTAACGTAAGCTATACGATCATACAATGCATGTTCAAACTTTTTATCGGTCATTGAAAAAATATCCATTGTAGCTATTTTTCCATATTTAAGCAGGCTTTTTACAAACAGTTTGGTTTTATCAGTCGGGAATAATGAAATAACTTTATTCACTAATGAATTCTCAACTGACACTGAATTTTTACAATTTATAGGCGCCAATTGTCCAAGTTCATCAGATTTATCAAAATTCTCTACCAATAACGTCTTGTGACCATAATAATCTTCAACCACATCTTTAGCAGCATAGGTAATTGCCCATTGCTTATTCTTAAAATCTGGATTGCTATGATCGCTGAATGCCTTAATCAAGGTATTAGCATTGTTATAATTCCAAAAATGAATTCGTCTTAATACTTGCTCAATTAATAGACTAAAAGCATCGTCTTTTGAACAATGAATTGAATAATGAATCCGGTTAATGCCGTTTTCAAAATTCCGGCTCTCAGTAATTGCTTTTACTAAGTTTTCATTTCCCATTTTTTCACCGCCTTTAAACTTGGTTTACTTACAGCTAGACATTGACGATAAGGAGAAACTAATTATTAACCGTTTATTTCAGAAATTGTCCATCCACAGATGGTTTGATGATGCTGAACAGATTTTTCAACCATCCAGGTTTTGATTGGCAAACCGGTTTCTGCTTTCAAAACTGCTTGAATACTGCGAAATTCTTTCAGTTTATGAACTTTCCCTTGCTTTGTTATCACATACGTCATATAAAATTCCTCTAATCAAATAATATTACATATACTTATTGTGCACATTTAACAGCTAATTGGCAAGCTTTCATAAGTCTTGTGTAAAGTGTTAAATTGGCCGTCACTGGCACCGCGTAAATAATCTTGCCATGCCTTGCAGCACGTAATTGTGATGCTCAATCTGTTCGTGTGTCATGCTGTGCCTCCGCTCAATAGTTCTGGAATTTTTTCAAATGGGACAATAGTTTTGATAACCGTATTCGCAGATTCAAATATCGAACCATCACTAGCACGGTAGATTCTTTCCACTTTTTCTAAATTGATCCAAACTAAGCCACCATCAATATCCGTAACTCTAATCCACTTAATTTCGCTGCTATAATTAAACATTGTCTGCCTCCATTTTGACTTTAACTGCGTCCTTCCAATTTTTAACGGTCTCGTCGAGGCCTTTTTTGGTTAGGTTAAACTCGCCATTTTCAGCAACCAACGTAAAATAATCTTCTTGGATGTAAACTGGGTATTCCTCGCCTACCTTAAAAACACGACGCTCAGCTACAAAAGTATACTTCGGAACGAAATAACAATAGATCTTCATTTGTCTACCTCCACCAATTCCGGATTTTCGTGTATATTTCCGATGACTTCGATGGTCTCAAATTCACCATTAAAGATTGACGATAGTGCATTTGCATCATACTCCCTGGCATGATTTTTAAGGTCAAATGCTGGATAGTCATCCTTATCACCCCAAATGACAGCGTCTACGTAATCTACGTCTTCATAAGCATCAGACACACAAACGATGTCGCCCTCGTAAATATCTACATCATTTTCATCTTTCAGTCCAGTGGATTGCTCAACAATATACTCATCTGGTGACATCTCAGCAAGTGCTAAAATATGGCTTGCTCTTCCATGTACCATTTCTTGCATTGGCCCTTTAGGCCCAAACGGCATATGCCAAGCTCTGAATTTTGGTACCATAATTAATTCCTCCTTTAGTGGGTCTCCAATAGTTCCGGGTTATTGTGTACATTTCCGATGACTTCAATAATGGGTGGGGTCACTACCATCACTTTATACCAACTGTCTCCAATCCAGAATGCACCATACTTAAAATTAACAACATCTGTCACACTACTGCCAATATAGCCATCGCCTCTATCAGGTTCTTGGTCATAACCGTGAACAATATCACCTTCATAGATATCCTCGCCGTTTTTATCTTTCATACCGGTAAACTGTTCCAAGATTAAACCATCACCATCATAAAAACATTCTTTCGACCCTTTAGCACCTCGGTCATCTAAGTAGCAGTAAACTTGCGCACCATCTATTGGTCCATCAAAACCAATTCGATAAACTTCTAACATGCGTTTTTCATCTTTGTCCCATGCTCTGAATTTAATTTGTCTGTTCATTATCGTCACTCCTCCACACTTTGGATACTTGAATTATTTAACAAATCCTTCAAAAACTCAGCTTCATCCCGTGTAAATTGTTGTGTGATTTCCCCTCGACAAACGCGCGGGTTACGAACTCCACAGATGAAATAGCCACCACGATCATCTACTCGTCGAGATACATACTGTTGCCCATCACTACCAACCATGCCATTCATTTTCAAGCGATACATTGGTGCAGACAATTTCACTGTTTCGTGATTTAAAATTGCATCTATAACACTGGCTAAATCATCACGGTTAGAAATAGTTTCATCATCGGCATATTTATCAATGAATTTGGCGAATTTAGCTATTCGCTTCCAATCAGAAATATTTTCTGCCATTGTGCTTTGGTACATATTGAACAATTCCTTATCAGCAATTTTTACTGTCATTTTATTTACCTCCAATAATTTTTAACGCGTCATCTACAGAACGGCAAACACCATATAACACTGGATATTGCTTAATAAATTTTGCAAACCGCTTCTGATCGTCACGTAACTTGCCTCGTTCGTTTTTAACTTCAATCAAAATCATTTTTCCACTATGATGTTCAAAACCGGTAATGTCCGGCCAACCTCTCGGAAATAACATAATTCGTCTGCCATCATCAGTTTTAATCTTTCCAGCATTACTGCGACAAACAGTACAATCATGTCGCGATAATGCTAAAAGAATTTCTGTTTGAATTTCATGTTCCGACTTAATCTTTACACGCCTCCAAATAATGGTGACGGATAAGGTGACGGATAATTTAATTGCTGTATCCCTCGCCGCTGTAAGAATAAAGAGCATTTTTTACTAGGGTGACGGATCTTTTCAACAAACCTTTATTTATATATCTTTTTTTCTCTTTTATCTTATATACTTTTATTAATTTATCCGTCACCTAAAGAATAAAGAGTAATAATACTAATGGTACCAAGGGTTTGAGCGATTTTTTTATCCGTCACCTATCCGACACCCATCCGTCACCTACTTGATCCAATTTAACCTTGAATCTGTTTTAATTCGTATTCCTGAATAAAATCTTCCATGTTTTGTTTTCTTAAATTCATACTTCTGTTTCATTTCACGACTAAATTTCTGCTTACTCATAGAGTATTCGGAATTATCTTTTGCCCAGGATTGATATTTCTTAAAAAGTTCTCCTGCAGGTGCTCGATAACTATCACCCACTTCACAGCAATCATCCACGAATAGACTAATAACATCCATTTCTTCACGATATTGCCGACTAGCACGAGTAACACTTATTGGTGGATTTAAGCCTTCACGTTGCCATAATAAGCAACCCTCAACAATCCAATTAAGGATTCCCACAGATTCACGTTTCAATTTATCCTTTAAGTTCTTGTCCACTTGACCATCGGGAATTTTTACCTTAAAAGGAATTAACATCAGCCGTCGCCAAATTCCGTCATCAGTACCACGAATGATTGGTTTATGGTTAGTGGCTAACCACAGCTTAAACTGTGGTTTGAATTCGAATTCCTTACCATATAAGTACCGTGCGGTTACTTTATCGCCACCGGTTAATTGTTTAACTAATCCCTCGTCCAATCTCACACCCTCATTAGGTTCGCTTGAGGTAACTAATCGGGCGCTTTCCAACCGAGCAATATCTGAGTTGGCTCCCGATTTATTTTGCCGTACCATAATTGAATCGGCTTGCATTGACTTGGCATAAGTTCCCAGAATATCAGAAATTGTATCGATAAAAATTGATTTACCATTGCGACCATTACCATACAGAATAAACATCACTTGTTCCTTAATACTTCCTGTGGCAGAGTATCCAACCGCTTTTTGAATGTAATGGATTAATTCCTGATCACCAGCAAAAATTTGATTTAAAAATTCATCCCATTCTGGACAATCAATTTTGTCGGTGTATTCCACACTTGTCTGATGACTGAACATTTTCTTAATGTCGTGGTCTTTTAAGATACCTGAAGTTAAATCAATATAACCATTAACCGCGTTCAATAAAGTTTTGTCTTGATCAAACTGCCCATGCAATACCGGAACCCGATGTTGTACTTCGCTTATCATGGCTTGTTTAGCAGCATGACTACGAGACTTCTTCAAAAACTTTTCCCAAGCTACTTTGGCCTTTTCAGGATCTACGCCGGCAGCAACATGCAACTTCTCATTCTTCATATTATCCACAGTCATATCAACGAATTGAGCTGCTTTTCCCTGATCGTCCATTTCCCAATAACTGCCATTATAGAAATACCAGGACTTATCAATATAGGAATATTTGACTAGATTTCCAAAAACATCAATAAATCGATCAGCATTCCCAGTGTCATCCCAGCTTCTAGGTGGTAATTTCTTTTTAGGCTTAGATTGTAGGAATTTAAGATTATATTTATGCAAGGGATGTTGCTGTGGATTAAAGGTTTCCCGAGTTTCATTAATGGATTTGTTAAGAAGCGAAACCCCATAAGTGGTTTTACCATGTTTTTCATCATATTTCGGTCGCATAAGGCTAGACTTTCGAAATATTTCATCCATTTTATTAAAATCACGGCCCGTCCAAAAAGCCAAATCATTGGAAAAGGCTAGATCAGCTTCTGAATGTGAAGTGTAGAAGCCCTCCCAACCACCGCGCATAAACATCTTGAAACGTTTACCGGTCCGTGAAAGTTCCGCGCGTTTAATAATTTCATCAACACTTAAATCATTTGGCCTGATTGGTGCCTGATTGGGAAGTTTTACCACATTGTTTTCACCGAAATAGTGTTTATAAATAAGTTTCATCACTTCGGAATTAGGTGTATTTATCCGATCACTGTATGGACCGACTGTTCGACCTGTCAAGGCAAAGAAACGACCAGATTCATACATCTCAACGTTGCCTTTGCGCCGACGATCACCAGGAATTTTGCCTTTAAAAATAGCATGAATCCCGGTACCGGATAAACTAATCTCCACATAGGATTTAGTCATCGTTAACACATCTTGAACTTCATTTTGTTGATAATCCTGTGCAGCGTATTTCTCCAACTCATCCCCAATGTGATCAATATCCAACCCAACATAACCATTAGCAAAGTAAAACGCGAGACCATCCATTTGATACGTTTTAAGTGCTTTTAAGGCTGTTTGATAATCAGTCCAGGTACTTGGGTCATTCGTGCGTCCAGCTCCACCATCGAGCGCATTGTGGGGTATTTTGGTGTACTTATTTCGCTCAGGTTGCCAGATTTTTTGAAACAGTCCCCATTGTTTTAAGGCCCGTAATTCATTTGGAATGTTTTCATATGCCACTGTTTACCCTCCTAGAACGGTAAATCATCATCTGAAATATCAATTGAGTCCCCAGAATTGGCAAAGGGATTATCTGTTGGTGCTGAGCCTGGTTGATTACCAGCAAATGGATTTTTACCGTCCTTTTGGTCTTTCCATACATGCTGCACTTGTGGATAATCGCTCTTGCTAAAATTCCAAGGGGCAATCTGATTGATGTCTTTCTTTTCACCGCCATAATCATCAACCGTTTTTTTGACATACACTTTGGCTGGCTTGTTAGCAACTGCTTTAGTAAAATCATTAATTGTATTCAATGGTGTTCCTTCTGGAATTTGAACAGCTTCAAGAATGTATTGGAAACTATCCAAATCGTACTGATTAGTAGTTTTGCGTTTCCAATTGTCCATAAAGACATGACGGTTATGGTACTTGGCATTGGTATTTTTTAATCCAGTAACCCCATCTAAGTCATTTCGAACGACTAAATCCAATTGCAATGATTCTGCCCCGTTCTTAGTTGCTTTTTCCTGAGCTGACTTAATAATCATTTCGTAATTTCCACTTGGTAAAGCTGAAAAATCTTTGTGTTCATTGTTCTTGTAATTTGCTTGCATAAATGCCATTTTAAAATCCCTCCATTAGTTAACCATTTTTAGTCGTTTAGCTTGTACATAGGCCCAACCAGCTTTATACCCACGGGCTTTAGCGATTTCTAGTAACTCTTTGTAACTTTGTGCATCTTCCGGCTTTTTTCTTGCCGTCTGGATTTTTGAATAATCAGTAGTCAGTTTAAATTCCCCAACTTTTTCAATACTGGCCGTTTCATCAATTTCCATTCCGTCAGCGTCATATTTAATCTCATTACCACACTGTGGGCAAACACGGCATTGTGTCGGTACCACGGCAAAACAATTTGGACAAGTTTTGACCGGAATTGATTTTGTGTTATTCTGCCGTTTTTTCTTAGGTCGTCCTTCAAGGCTCCATTGTCGTGGAGTATCAGGCAGACCAAAACGGGTATAGTTAGCCACATGATCAATAATTGTTGCCACTTTATTGGGCTTATATCGCATGCATCGCATGGATTGTTGAATGTCCAATACCAATGACTCGGTTGGTCGTAACATAATGACTACAGAGCAATCTGGAACATCAAACCCCTCCGAGATCAAATCCACATTACATAGAACCTTAATGCTGCCACTTTTAAAGTCACGCATAATCTGATCACGTTTGGTTTTCGGTGTCTTAGCATCCGCATGAACGGCTTTAATTCCAGCGGCACAAAATGCCGATGCAGTTGCTTTACTGTGTTCAATGTCATGGGCGTATACAATTGCCTGTTGACCAGGAACCTTTTCACGATATGTTTTGACCACATCCCCAAAAATTGTTTTCCCAATGGCATCATCGATCGAGTTATTGGTGTAATCACCAGTGCTTGATTTCTTTAGTTTACTGTCATCCACTAACTTAATAGAATAGTATTTGTATGGGGCAAGGTGATGATGTTGTATTAGCCAAGTAACGTTTTGTCCTTCAACCATGGCTGAATAAATATCATCAAATCCTTTACCATTCATTCGCCAAGGACTACCAGTGAATCCCAGTCTTGGTACATCTCTATAAAAATCAAATATTTTTAAATAGGACTTTGCCCGACTATGCTGTGATTCATCACAAATGATTAAGTTCGGCCTTGGCAATTTCCCCAGTCGGTTAACGATCTTGCCCACAGTCATAATTGTGCAGTGCATTAAATCAACGTCTTGTTTCTGAAAAGATTGGGTTATTTGATTCACGAGTTCTTGCCTGTGGACGAAAAACATTACTTGTCCACCCTTAGCAACCGTTAACCTGGCAATTTCGGCAATAATAACCGACTTACCACTTCCTGGTGGAGAAACAATTAAAACACCATGATTGCCTTCAGCAAGCTTTTGACGGGTTTCGTCTACTAATCGTTGTTGATAATCGAATAATTTGAATGGCAATACTATTCACCACCAAACCTAAATAAGTCCTTAGCAGCACACATGGTTCGATTGTCCAAACGATTTTTGGCATAAATCGAGTCATTTCCTTGCAGCATAACGCCACGACCGTTAGTCTTCGGATTAATAATCAACCGTCCGACTACATCACATAATCCCAACATTCCATCCATCACACTTTGACGAATTTCAGGTGCATATTGATTAAATTGCTGACCATTTTCAGTAGTAATTTGGCGTTGTGTCTCCCAAGCTGTGGTTAGCACATTAACTGGCAACGCATAGATAGCAGTCATCACTCTCGAAAAATAATTAGTCCATTGTGAATAATCCTGCAATTCATTTGAGATGCCGTTATGACTACCCTTCCCCTTTTCCACAAACCAATCTTTTTCAAAACTTGATACATTATCAATAACTAAATTGTCGTAACCAACAATCAATTCTGATGCCTGTTCAAGATACTGCTTCATGTCTTCTTCAGGGTGAGTTCGATCCATTTCATCGACTGTAACGTTGCTAATGCCAGCTAATACTTTAGCGGAGTTATCCAAATCAAAAATTCTAGTTTTACCAGGTAAATATTTAACACAAGTTGTTTTCCCAGTTCCGGGTTTAGCATATAGAATGACTCGCCAATTCAAGGTTCGCTGCAAATCTTTAGCTTCAATCGTCTTCATGATTAAGCACCTACTCTTTGATAACGAATTTTGTTACTATCCATGAAAGCCCTCAACAGTTTCATTTGTGGAATTGTTGCCGTTATTTTTAAAGACACTGAATGGGAAACAACTTCGCCAGTATTGGTATCAATCGTTTTACCTTTCTGCTGAACTTGATGTGTTTGTGCTTCTGCTGCTTGTGCTTCCAGAGTCTGCTGTTTTTGTTTATTTAGTTTGACCTGATTATCAATTGCTTGAAGCAAATAATTAACATCTTGGCCTTGCTTCAACTGGTCGATCCAACCAGCTGGATCAATGTGATAAGCTTGAGCATATTTGGTAATAGTACTGATACTGGTTTTTAAATCATCGTGTTGCTTTTTAATGTAACCCATCACATCAGCAATTCCTTCGGTTACTTTCTTCTTGGTGGTGGTTTTATTTAACCAAGTAGGATCAATTTCAACCTCGCCTGGTTCCACATGGTAATTAGGTGCCATTTCAGCAATCAGAGATTGAACATGCTTCAAACGAAGCTGACGCTGCTGCTCTTCCAATTCTTTTAGCCCAGCGTCAATTGGATTAATCGAACTATCCAGGGTCATTTCCAAATCTTTAATTTGAGCTGCAAACCGTTGATATGGTTCAGCATATTTTTTTCTAATTTCCTTACGTTTATCATCAAGAGCTTGCTTCAATTTCCGAAGCTCTGCCCGGCTAGACTTTGATTCTTTTTCTGTGGAAGCTGTTACTGCCATTCCTTGATATTTATTGGCATATGCTTCTACAGCTGTTTTTAATTGATCAAAATTATTAATTGTAATCACAGGTAGCTGATAGTCAATCGTGTATTCTGGTAGGGATAATTCATTTGCCATTTATATTTACCTCCATCTTTTAATGTAAATAGTGTCGTTGATCAATTGAATTCTTCATTGACGCTATTTCTTTTCTTTTAGATTTTGTGATTCTACCGCAGATCAATCTAATTGGTTCGGGATAAATTGGGACTCGTTCTTTCCGCTTCTTCATAAAATCCTTGTCGGTCCCAGTTACGACGTAAGTCGGATACTTTATGCTGAGCTTTCGCATAACTTCGGCACGAGAGACACCAGTTTCTAATATTTGGGAATCCATTACACCAACTGCTTTCCAAAATTTAGTCATTATTCCACCTCGTGATGTAAAATATATTCAGATAGTCGTTGCTTTTCTTTATCTAGGACAAAGAAATATGCCAACAAGCTATGATCGTTTTCCACGGGTGTACGTCCAATAATCATATTCAAACGTTTGATACGGTTCTGTATTGTTAATGTTTTCATTCTGATGACCCTCCAGGTGTTATAATATTAGTAGTTATAGTTGTTAGCTGGCCCACCCATTTGCTGTAGTGGGCTATTTAGTGCATATAATTAAGGTGGTGAATTCTTATGGATTTTTACAATTGGTTAATGCGCTTTAAAGACGTTAGCTTACCAGTTGGTGATGTAGCAAGAGAAATAAGATCTGATAGATCGTTTCCTAAGGGAAATTTAGATTGGAAACATTTAAAAGAATATCTTAAGTCAATTGGTTTTTCAGATTCCAAATTAGAAATTGTTAAAAACGTCTTCAACTATTATTTAGCGGAGAAAAGTCGCTAATTAATAAAATCCAGTAATCATTTGGAAGCTTCATATTTTCTTGGCCATATTTGCCTCGTATTTCAGTATTGGCATAGAGGCCACCATGGAACAGTTGGGCTTCCTTTCTTTTTCTTAATTCACCTATTAATTCAGATGTCGAATACTTTTGCAATTTATTCATCGATATGATTCCTTTCTATTTTTTAGTGACGCCCAGTTGGTATGAAGTATTCAATGACCAGGGCTGCTAAGAACAATAAAACTAGTACTTCCAATGATTCCATTAATTAAATCACTCCTTTTTAATATTTGTAGAATTTTGAATTCAACCCATTAATTAAGGAGGTTAAGTCGTATGATTCATCAAATTGTTGCTATTCGATTACGAACTTATTCCAAGGGAAAGCAAGCATCACCAGAAAATATTGATTTAATAAAACAGGCCAGTGGAAAAATTGAACTTATTCAAGCCACAGCAGTCAATATTATTCGTGGTGATCACTACTTTTACATTCTCGGTAATGGTACTTATGAAATCACTTATGATTACAATCATGACAATGCTTTATATATTAAAACCAAGAATTCCTCAAATCGTCACGATCGATTATTAGATTTGCCAAGAATTTAATGTTTTTACCAATTGAATTCACTCCAATGATCCTCCAGGAACTGCTGCATTTTGGTAGCTTTAAACAACCAGGGACTACCTTTACTGCCACGATGAACTAAATATCTATCATCCATTAAGGCTTGCATTTCCCGTGAATATTTTGGATTTTCCAAGAAATTTTCTTTTAACCATTGTGGTGATTTGTTCCCACACCATTTACGAAGATCGTTTAAATTCCAAGTCCGTCCAAAGGTTGATTCCCGTTTTAACTTTTGGTAATCTTCCTTATTTATCAATTCAAAATTATCAGGAATTTGAATTGATACTTTGGCCGTAATAGTTTGAGTCATTTTGTCACTTCCTTTAGTTGTATACTTGATTTATCCCAATTAATCGAGGTGATAACAAGTGAACAAAACGTTTGATGACTTTTTATCTACAATTAGCGATAATGATATTGAAAAGATTCAAAAATCTACTAATGAATTTCTTAAAGATGTTCATAGTGTCCCAAGTACCAAAGCAAGCTTAAGGGGTAACGAAATGTTTGTAGTTTCTTATTCAATAAGCATTGAGCTTCTTAGACGTTATCATGACTGGTTGCATGAATAACTTTTGTGGCTTCATCAAGATCAATTTGAGATACTGTGTTTAACTCTTCTAGGCCTTTAGTGTTACTTGCGATAACACGGAGGTCTTTTTCGATTGCCCACAAAACGTGGATTAATTGCTTTAATGTTTTAATCATCTTTCTCACTTCCTTTTGATAAGATCTGACGTGGATTAATTAATCGTCGTTTTTGTTGTCTTCAATTTCTACATTCTTCACTCCATAAGCGATAAACTTATTAACTACCGCTGTGACAGTTAATCCAGTTTCGTGCTTAATATCCATTAACTGGTTATACAAATCAGTGTTAATGCTAATCAATCGTGATACTCGTGGTTCTGGTGCTTTCTTTTCTAAAACTAAACGTGGTTTTGCCATTTTTTATTACTTCCTTCTATTATTTACTGACGTATAATTTAATTAATTCAATTAATCGAGGTGAAAATTGTGACTTATAAACGTGCTGAAAAAGTTTTGAAGAAACTACTATCATTCTCAAAAGAACCGAATTTAGCGTTTGAATTCAATCAAATAATTAAAGACTCTTTAAAACGTATTTCTGGCGATAAATTGGAGACCGACTTAGATTTTTTAACCAAAGAAGGTTTAATTGGATCCATTAGTATTAACTCCTATCAGGCAATTTATGTTACAAGCCACGGTTACACTTACTTTGATGAAAAGCACAGTCTGGATAAAGGAGTTCACCTGACAGAATTAAGAGTTCATGTGCTTTATCCATCTATAGTTGCGTTCATAACATTTTGGCTTGGCTTCTTTCTAGGACATATGACCAAGTAAGTAACCAATTGTCATAAATAGAACTCCTATCGCCATATTTAAAATAGGCTGAATATTGCTATCAAAGTACTGATGCAGTTTGCCTTTTTCCATTTAACTCACCTCCTTTCTATGCTGGCTGTGTGGACGTATCCGGACTAAATAAAAGGTTGATCGTCACTTGGAAAGGCTCTTTCTAAACTCGTTCTCTTTTGGGAACGGTTATTGTAAAAAAAATTCCTAATTCATCATTAGAGAATCCGAGCACGCTCGCAATCTTTGCAAGTTCATCAGCTCCCAGACTAACTTTACCGGTTTCCCGCTTGGAATATGTTGCTCTGCTTTTCCAACCTAGCATTTTGGCCATGTCCTCTTGCGAATATCCTTTCGCAATTCTTTCAGCTTTGACTCTTCTTAAATCTACTGACATAATTTTTCATCTCCTTACGTTCTCATTTGGGAACACTTAAAGAATATCGTATTCGTTCCCAATTGTCAACATGATAATTAAAAAAATAGTCAAAAAGTTTTTTTAATATCTTGATTGTTTCCGATTGGGAACGGTGCTATAATGTGATGGTAAGCAAGGAGGGGTTCTATTGAAAACAAATGACGAAATAGTCGACACACTTATTGAATTAAAAAATGAGCAGAATTTAACACTTAGTGAACTGGCCAGACGTGTAAACATGGCCAAGTCAGCATTATCAAGGTATTTTAATAAAACTAGAGAATTTCCACTAAATAATGTGGATGCTTTTGCTAAAGCTTTACACACTACCCCAGAATATATTCTTGGATTCAAAGAAAACGAGATTGGTTCATTAACTGATAGTGATAGAAGAATTCTAAGGATTAATAAAATGTTATCCTCTGATCGCCAAGAAAAAGTTTACAATTATGCCAGTGACCAATTAGACGAACAGAATAACGAAAAAATATCTTCAATGTTTGATCACAAACCTATAATTGAAATTCCTGCCGGGCGTTCAACTGCTGCCGGGTCTCCTATCAATGGTGAGGATCAAGATACCCAATTAATCCACAAACTTATTGCTGGTGAAAAAGTTCCTGCCGGTGCAGATGAATTAGTTACTGTGGATGGTGATTCTATGGAACCCCTACTACAGAAAGGTAGCCAGGTGTTCATTCACTATCAACCAGAGGTTGAGAATGGTGAAATTGCGATCGTCCACATTCGTGATGTTGGTGTTACTTGTAAAAAGTTTTATGTAAATGAGGATAATACCGTTACCTTAAAATCAATTAACAAGGCATACGATGACATGGTGTTTGATTGTGATGAAGTTAATGTAATCGGTAAAGTGATCTTATGAGCTCCCAAATGTGGGGGCTTCATTTAAAGTTTTAAAAGAACATATGTTCCGACTAACCAGGTGGTTTGCTTAGGTTCGAGTCCTAAATAGTCAATTAATTAATTTTAAGGAGGATTTTAACATGGATACTGAAGAATTAAGAGATTACTTAAAAGAGAATAGCAATATCGAGAATTTGTTTACTAGCAAATGCCTGCAATATTTGACCGAAAAAAATAACCAACGTTCTCTGGATAAACGTTGGCCACAGGAAAGAATCGATCGTGAAGTAGCTAATATGTATTACAAATTTTTGGTAAATATCCACGATAAGATCAGCAGTAATTTTAAGGGACTTGCTAAGCATGATCCGAATAAGTGGCGACACTTTATTTCAGTTAATGAGATATTGGATCAACTAGAAAAATCTGTTGTTGAGCTAGATTTTGAATAGAAAGGCTAATACACAAGCTTTGCAGCAAACAATAATTATACACAGTAAACTTTTTCAGGTTGGTACTGTAAGGTATCAATCTTTTTGCATGCAAACAAAAAAGCATCACCTTTCGGTGATGCTCAAAAGTCGCCATCAATACGATTTGACTTTGACCCAAAGCTCGAACCTCTTTTTTTAAATTCACCAATAATAGTTTGACGACGAACCACAAAAAGCCTTGGAAGGATTCCAAGGCTTTTGTACAAACAGAATCAACAAAAATTCTATCCCCAACTAATTTTATACAAGAGGATCAGTTGAATTTGAGTTGTTACTACTGCTCAAAAAGGCAACATTAGTAGCAGGATTGTTAGAATTAAAGTTGTAAATAACTTGTGTTGCACCACTACCATAAGTACCACCATTTGCACTTGCAGCAGTAAATGTATATTGACTGAACGTGAAGCTACCATCTGCATTAGTAAATACAGGGAAGATAGGTGACTTCAATGTCTTAAGAGATGAATGATTGTTAAGGTAAGTCATAACATCGCTTGAACTGTATGAAGCGCCTTGTGGACCACTAAAGAGGTCACTTGGATTCATTGCAGCAGGAGCAATAAACAATTGACTTGCAGCATCCGTAATAGCATCATTCAAATTATTAATACGTGCTTTTTGGGTAGCTGCCGTAGCATTGTTGCCTGTGATATAAGCAGCAGCAACAGCTTTCAAACCAGCAGCATTTTCAGATCCATTATCATTTAATACAGTTGACAAGTCAAAGCTCTGTGCAGGAGTTGCAGTGACCCCAGTATTTGGATCGGCAGTGATTGCTGGAAGCTGAAGCGTTGCTGGAGCAAGAACATTACCATTAGTCTTAACAGTAGCATTTGCTGTCATATGATTGCCCAAAACATTAGATGCAGTGTGAGTATCGTGTGAATATGCAGCTAATTTCTGATATACCGTTGAACCTTTAGCAAGTGCAATTGTAGTAGTTTCTCCAGTCTTAGCTTGAGCAACTGTTGAAACATTGTTAGCAACATTAAATGAGTATCCAGTACCATTTAATGCAGTATTAACAGAAGTTTGAAGAGCATCAATGTCAGCTTGTGGCAAAGTCCAAGTATATACACCTTGATCATTTGCAGTTAGAGTGCCTAGGTTATTACCCTTCTTAGCATTTGCCTTAGTGTAATCAACTGTCTTAATTGTCTTACCTTGTTGATCAACAAATTGCAAACGAACTGCATTGTCAGCAACTGGAGTTTGAGTTGGAGTAGTTTCAGTAGCAGTCAAAGCACTGTACTTGATCCAGCCGTTGATCTTAGCACCGTTAGTAGTGTTAGTATCAGCAATCTTTACCCAAAGGTCGCCTTCACGGGTACGGGTAGTTTGGTCCGTAACTTTGAAGGTATCGTTAGCGTAAGGAGTAGCATCAGTAACGGTACGGCCCTTACGATACTCAGTCCAAGCTGGGTAAGTGTAAGTGGTGGCAGTGCCATCATTTGCAGTCCCGGCCTTGGTGATCTTGTAAGTAGCATTCTTTTGAGCGTCAGTCAATGCAGTGGTTTGGCCCTGAGTATTGATTGAAGCTGAAGATGCTGAAGATGAAGTGTTTGCAGCTGCTGCAGGTGCTGTAGTAGTGCTGAATGAAGCAATACCACCAGCAAATGCAGTAACTGACTTGCCACCGTAGATCCAGCCACGGTAAGTCTTATCGAATGATACAACCTTGTAGTAAACTGAGCCACGGTTAGTAGTAGCTACACGATAAGCACGGAAGTTCTTTTGACCTTGCTTAGAGTTCTTAAGACCAGCTAATGTAGTCTTAGTTGCAACGGTCTTAGCACCCTTCAAAGTACCAGCCTTTGTATAAAGAGCGTTAGTACCGTTAACAGCAACGTTACGAGTAGTAGCATCAGTTGTCAAAGCTTTGTTTGATGTAACTTTGGCATATGATTTTGCACTAGCATTTGTGCTAGATACACCGGCAACAGCTACAAATGATAATGCAGCTACACCAGCAAAAAGAGTCTTTTTCAATGACTTTTTCATGTGTAATTTCCTCCCAAAAAAATTGTTTTTTCAAGCTACCTAGGCATGCAAAAACATGCCTCAACTAACTTGCTGTAAATAGTATAACATAATCAAGGTTGAATGCAAAAGAAAATAGGAGTTGTAAAGGCTTTAACATTTTTTTGTAATCTATATGCCATGATCATTGATAAATGATCGATCTATTAAGTAGATTCCCCACTATGTGTTAGTATATTACCCAAAGGAGAATAATAATGCCATCAATACGTAAGCATGGTCATGGATACCAAGTAAGATACTACTATTATGATGCCAATGGTCAGGAACATGAGAAAACTAAGAGCGGCTTTAGAACTAAATCAGCTGCAAAGCTATTTGCGAGTCAATTGGAAATCGATATCCACAATGGTTTGGATCTCGTTCCTAAAGATCCTAAGTTTGCTGACTATTTTGACTATTTTTATCACACGTACAAAGAACCCAAAATTGAGAATCAGACTAAGAATCGCTATAAAATAACTAGTCGAGTATTACATAATTATTTCGGTGATGTTACTTTAAAAAGTATTGACCGACCACAATATCAAGCATTTATTAACTTCTATGGTCATTCTCATGCAAAAGATACTGTTTATAAAGTTAATTCACTGATTAGAGCAACTGTTCAAAATGCCATTCTTGACGATCTGATTCATAAAGATTTCACCCAGCGAGTCAGTCTTATTTATGATAAGTCACGTGATAAGCATGTGGAATACCTCAACGTGGCTGAGATTAAGCGTCTCATCGCTTATTTGGAGAATCACTTAAACTATCACTTTACCTCCACTTTTATGATCCTGACGGCCGTTTTAACTGGTGCTCGCTTGGGGGAAATTCAAGCATTAACTTGGAATGACGTTAATTTTAATTTTAAAACGATTAGCATTACTAAAGCTTGGAATTCATCCGAAGGCGGTGGATTCAAAGATACCAAGACGGCTGGTTCAAATCGAATCATTGCAGTTAATGACGAATTGCTGAAATCATTAAAGATCTTGAAGGATCACAATAATGGAGAACTAATTTTTGTTAATCAATATAAATCCATTCCATCATCCTCTGCCGTTAATAAAAAGTTGCGTTCTATACTAAAAGACTTAGGGATTCAAAAACAGGGCTTCCACTTTCATTCTTTACGACACTCACATGTAGCTTACCTACTATCTCGAGGAATTGACATTTACATCATTTCTAAGCGTTTAGGGCATGCTGATGTATCCACAACAACAAAGATTTATTCCTATTTAATGGATGAATATAAAGCAAAAAACGATCAACAGATTCGTGAAGAGTTAGATAACCTTTCCTCTCATGATGAAACTATACCAATCAAGCGGAACCTTTAATAAGGTTCCGTTTTTATTTTGTTATTTTACTCTGTATCAGGTTAAACTTCTTCTGCCCGTTTGGCCGTTATTTGCCCGTTATTATTTATATTTTAATACTTTCTAGTACGTTTTTATAAATTAAAAAAATTAGGAATGCCTATTTAACAGCATTCCTAATTTTAATATTTCTTCTAATTTGTATAATTATGCCGACTGCAGGAGTCGAACCTGTGACCCTCGGTTTACGATACCGATGCTCTACCAACTGAGCTAAGTCGGCAAATATTTAGTACAAAAAATGCTAACAATTAAGTTAGCATCTCGGCAAGCTCCGGCAGGCGGGTTCGAACCGTCGACAACCTGATTAACAGTCAGGTGCTCTACCAACTGAGCTATGCCGGAATAATTGCGTGGCAACGTCCTACCCTCGCAGGGGGCGATCCCCCAACTACTCTTGGCGTGC